>Ga0316204_10003449_pt1 | contig 31658 bp, 23 predicted proteins | sample 6monrhotite_MG_2_FD_205661 | JGI IMG/M metagenome (GOLD analysis project Ga0316204, IMG submission 205661) | Microbial mat bacterial communities from mineral coupon in-situ incubated in ocean water Damariscotta River, Maine, United States -... | ecosystem: Environmental > Aquatic > Marine >... | reverse complement strand
GGTTATCACGGCAGGACACTAATGACGCTTGGCCTCACGGGTAAAGTTGCACCCTATAAAAACAACTTTGGACCATTTCCGGGTGAAATTTACAGGGCTCCCTTCCCGATAGACTTTCATGACATCAGTGTGGAGGATTCGTTATCCGCACTGGAAAATATTTTCAAAATGGACCTGGATCCTTCCGATTGTGCAGCTATTATTGTGGAGCCCGTTCAAGGTGAAGGTGGATTTTACGCGGCCCCTCATGAATTTTTGTCGGCACTGCGCCGCATTTGTGACAAACACGGCATCGTTCTTATACTTGATGAAATCCAAACCGGGTTTGCACGAACCGGGCGTTTCTTCTGTACTGAATACGCAGGCATAGAGCCTGACTTGATGACCGTTGCCAAAGGTATCGCTGGCGGCTTTCCCTTGGCGGCCGTTGTTGGAAAAGCAGACATAATGGATGCCCCGGACCCCGGGGGCCTTGGCGGAACATATGCTGGTTCACCCATCGGGTGTGCTGCTGCTCTCGCCGTGATTGATGTCATTGAAAAAGAAGGGCTCGTTGACCGGGCAAACCATATAGGAAAACTGTTTGAAACTCGCCTGACAAGCCTTCAGAATCAATACCCAGACCTTATTGGCGACTTACGCACAAATAGAGGTGCCATGATCGCGATGGAGTTGGTAAAAAACAATGATGCAAAACAACCAAATCCTGAGTTAACAAAAGCTTTAATGACAGAGTGTTATAAGCGTGGCTTGGTCGTATTAACTTGTGGCATGTACGGTAATGTATTCCGCTTTTTACCCGCACTAAACATTACTGATAGTATAGCTCACGAAGGCTTGGATATACTGCAGGAAAGTTTCGATGCCGTAGCATAAGGTTGCCGATAATATGAACGGACATAATACAGTTTCCATCAGACAGGCATGTGCGGCAGATGCGCCAGTTATTAAGAGATTTCTTCATCAACTGGCGGCACATGACGGGCATGCTGATCAATGTCATATCACTGAGGCTGACATCCATAAATTTGCTTTTTCAGAGGAGCAATGTGTTGAGGTCATCTTAATCGAGGTTGGTAAAAAACCTCAGGGCCTTGCTTTGTTTTTCATGACCTTCTCCGTGTGGCAGGGGGGGGCGTAAATTCTTTGTTGAAGTCGCGCCAATTGTCGGCGAAACGATTTGAAAGGTCAAAATCAAAATCCCAGCCTCCGCCAAACCAAAAGCCAAACATAAATAGCGCCATCAAAAAGCACTAACGCATTGATTTAATTGGGGGGGATAATGGTGCACCCGTCGCGATTCGAACGCGAGACCTCTGCCTTCGGAGGGCAGCGCTCTATCCAGCTGAGCTACGGGTGCATACCAAAAAATCCAGCCACTATAAACGCTGGTTTCGGCGCGGACACTACACCGTGAGCTATTTTCCTGCAAGCCCCCTTTTTCCCATGTCTGGCATCAACAGCCCCCGCATCTTTATACCGGCAAGTTATGCTCAAACCGACAAAACACATAGGGACGAAACATCACCACCAGAGGTTTAGTTAAAATTTTAAATACTTTTTTCTATATTTTTATCGTTTAAAAACAACACACTAAAAACAAATTATCTTGTTAGATAAAATTTTATCAATTTGATTACCACTGATTAACGGCACCCACGTATAAACTGGCCTCAAGAACCCGGCCCAATAAAACTACCTGTCTGGGAGACCATTTATGGGAGACCGGTGGCAGGGCCAATAAACAAATAATAATGGTGGTATGAGACTATGTTTAAGAATTTGAATAAGTTGGTTGCAGCGTTTGCTTTAATGTTTGCTTTTGGTGTTGTTGCTTCACCGGCCTATGCCGCTGATATGGCAAGCTGGAAAAAGGCTGTTGCGAAGAAAGTTGCAAAAAAGCAAAAATATCCACGCTCCGCACTTGCCCGCGAAATTGAAGGCCGCGCGAAAGTACGTCTGCACGTTGCTGCTGACGGTACAATCGCCTCACATGAAGTTGTGCAGGAAACCGGCGAAAGCGTTCTGGACCGCGAGATCCCGAAACTGGTTAAGCGCCTGAGCCCGCTTCCTGCGCTGCCAGACGGCAAAACAGAACTATCTTTTGTTCTGCCGCTAAACTGGCGCCTGAATTAAATTGTATTTTTAAGTTTTGTTCTGAGTACCCAGAATTTTGTATTGAGTATAAAACGGCTCCCGATTATCCGGGGGCCGTTTTTTTATTGGTATCGCCAAATTAATCAATCCGAAACCCGGCTCCTAAGCAACCCGGTCGGAAATGGCTTGTCCGTAGGGAATAAGCGTAGTCTCGCGGGCCTCCTCTGCCAGGTCTGGGTAATCGGCTGTAAAATGCAGCCCGCGGCTTTCCTTGCGTTTTTGGGCAGAGCGCACAATTAATTCAGCCACCACCACAAGGTTTCTTAGCTCCAGCAAATCTGCCGTCACGCGGAAGTTGCCATAATATTCGTGAATTTCCGCCGCGAGCAAATCTACCCGACGTTTTGCACGTTGCAAACGTTTGTCAGTGCGCACAATGCCCACATAATCCCACATAAAACGCCTAAGTTCGCGCCAGTTGTGGCTTACTACAACCTCTTCATCGCTATCAGTAACTTTGCTTTCATCCCACGCGCGCACAGCAACTGGTGCAAGCAGCCCGTCCTTACGACTTAAAATATCCTCCGCCGCCGCGTTGCCCATCACCAAACATTCCAGCAAGCTGTTAGATGCCATTCTGTTCGCGCCGTGCAGGCCTGTGTGTGCACACTCGCCGACAGCGTAAAGGCTTTCCAGATCAGTGCAGGCATGCAGGTCAATATGAATGCCACCGCACGTATAATGCGCGGCAGGCACCACGGGAATGCGGTCGCATGTAATATCAATGCCCAGCTTCAGGCAGTGGCGGTAAATGTTGGGGAAGTGCGAGACAACAAAGTCCGCATCTTTGTGCGTGATATCCAGCCACATGTTTTCAGCGCCTGTACGTTTCATTTCGCTATCGATTGCGCGTGCCACAATGTCACGTGGTGCCAGCTCACCGCGATCATCATATTTGGGCATAAAACGTTTGCCGTCTTTACCGCGCAGTACCGCGCCCTCGCCGCGCATGGCTTCGGTAATCAGAAAAGTTTTGGCATCTGCATGAAACAGGCAAGTGGGGTGGAACTGGTTAAATTCCATATTGGTTACCCGGCACCCTGCCCGCCACGCCATGGCAATGCCGTCACCTGTAGAAGCATCCGGGTTGCTGCTATACTGGTACACACGCGACGCACCGCCAGTGGCAATAATGGTAGCGCTTGCGGAAAACGTCTCAACCCGGTTTTCTTTCATATTCAGCACATACACACCGTGTGCTGCATCCTGGTATCCACCCTTTTCTTCAAGGTGGCGATTGGTGATCACATCGATGGCCACATGATGCTCGAACACATCAATGTTTGTCTCTGCCAACACCCGTTCGTTCATGGTTTTCTGCACGGCTTTACCGGTGGCATCTGCTGCATGCAAAATGCGTCGGTGGCTGTGCCCGCCTTCGCGTGTCAGGTGGTAATCATAGCGGTCTTCACTGCTTTGGTCACTGCGGTCAAATTCAACACCCAGATCGATCAGGTCTCCAATAGCTGTCCGTCCGCGCTCCACCATGAAACGCACAGCTTCCTCATCGCACAGGCCTGCACCCGCTATCAATGTATCATCAATATGCGCCTGAATGCTGTCGGTTGCTTCCATCACAGCCGCAATGCCGCCCTGTGCCTGCCGCGTGGAACCCGCTGCCATCCCGGCCTTTGAAAGCACCGCAACGCGCATATGCGGCGCAAGCTTCAGCGCCGCTGTCAGGCCAGCAGCGCCTGAACCAATAATTACCACATCATAGATGTGTTTCACGCGGCATCCTTGTTTGACGTTAGCTGGAGGAAAATATCTTCCAGATCGGTTTCGTTGGTTGAAATATCATTGATCGTCAAACCGGCCTTTTGCACAGCGGCCAGTACCATGCCCACATTGGCGTCAGATTGGTTAATTTGCACGGCTATCTGGTTACCCGGTTTAAGCGTGCTTTTAAAGCCAGCCAGTTCGACAGGTACTGCACCAAGTGTTTCTGCCACCTGAATAACAATTTCTTTTTCGTCAATGCGTTGTAGCAGCTGCCCTGTAGGTTCACTGCAAACAACTTCGCCGTGGTTAATGATGGCGATGGTGTCGCACAGTTCTTCTGCTTCTTCCAGATAGTGGGTGGTTAGCACCACAGTGGTACCGCGTTCGTTCAGTTCGCGCACGTAATCCCACAGCTGCTGGCGCAGTTCAATATCAACACCAGCTGTTGGCTCGTCCAGTATCAGCACCGGGGGCTGGTGAACTAGGGCTTTGGCAACCAGCAGCCGCCGCTTCATGCCGCCAGAGAGCGTGCGCGAATAGGCATCAGCCTGTTCATATAAATGCACAGCTTTCAGCAATTCGTCCGTGCGGCGGTCAGCGCTGGGCACGCCGTACATACCAGCTTGCACTTCCAGCATCTCACGCGGCGTAAAAAAGGCATCAAACATCAGTTCTTGCGGCACCACACCAATGTTACGGCGGGCATTTCGGGGATTATCATCAATATCAAAACCCCAAACCTTGGCACTGCCAGAGGTTTTGTTCACCAGCCCTGCGAGAATGTTAATGGTAGTAGATTTACCCGCGCCGTTCGGCCCCAGCAGACCAAACATGGAACCCTGCGGTATTTCCAGATCAATGCCTTTCAGCGCAAGTTTGTCACCAGCACCACCCCTGCCAGTGTAAACTTTTTTCAGATCTTTGATTTCAATCGCATTGTTACTCACAAAACATCCTTTGTATTCCAGAACCTAATCTAGCCCGCCTTTAAGCTGGCCGTAAGTTTGCGTTGCCTTTTATTTTACTGCCACAGGGCGCTGTTCACTTGTAGGCGTAGGCCCGATTGTATTATAGAGTGAATTCCTGATGATCCCTGATCACATGTCTGAGAGAATAGACCCATGACACAAGACGCACCAGAAACTAAAATTGTTGAGACAAAAAAGATTGCCTGCGACGGTGACGGCGGCGCACTCGGCCACCCGCGCGTTTATCTTACGATGGACGCAGGCGACCAAGTAGAATGTCCATATTGTGACCGCCGCTTCATATTGCAAGGTGGCGCGTCCGATACCGCCAATTAAGCTTGTGTAACAAGAACCAAATTCAACTTCGGTAATCTGTTGGGGAGCAGCATATGGCTAACGGCGGCGAGCATTTATATTTAATCGATGGCTCTGGTTATATTTTCCGTGCGTATCACGCAATGGCCTATGCCAGCAAACCCATGACCCGCGCAGATGGCACACCTATTGGTGCCGTTTACGGCTTCACCAACATGATTTTAAAGCTGCTGCAAGATCTGGCAGACGGTGAACAGCCAACCCATCTGGCCATTATTTTTGATACCAAGCGCAAAACATTCCGCAACGATATTTATAGTGACTATAAGTCGCACCGCCCGCCAGCACCGGAAGACCTGGTGCCACAGTTTCCCATCATCCGCGAAGCGACCAAAGCCTTTGGTCTGCCTTCAATTGAAATGGACGGCTTTGAGGCAGACGACCTGATCGCCACCTACACGCGCCAAGCGCGTGAAAAGGGCTGGAAGGTTACGATCGTCAGCTCAGACAAAGATCTGATGCAGATGCTCGATGAAGGAACCGACCAATTCGATACGATGAAAAACAAACGCACACCCGCGAACGGTGTCGTGGAAAAATTTGGTGTTGGGCCAGAACGTGTTGTGGATGTGCAGTCACTCGCGGGCGACAGCGCCGATAATGTTCCGGGTGTGCCGGGCATTGGCCTGAAAACAGCGGCATTATTGATCAATGAATACGGCGACCTGGATACACTTCTGGAACGTGCGGGCGAGATCAAACAAAACAAACGCCGCGAAAACCTGATTGAATTTGCAGATCAGGCCCGCATGAGCCGCGAACTGGTAACGCTTGAAAAAAACGTGCCCACGGTTGAAAAAATTGAAGATTTCTTACTGACTACCCCAGATGCTGCACCGTTGATGGCCTTTATGGATGCGCAAAACTTTCGCTCGCTGAAAGTAAAAGTACAGCATAAATGGGGCGGTGACCTGCCTGTCGACACTGCCAGCGAAGAAGTGATTGAAGTTAAAAAAGACTATAGCTGTGTCACCGATATGGAGACGCTGAATAAATGGATTTTGGATGCCTACACAGCAGGCCAAATTGCAGTTGATACGGAAACCACGGGGCTGGATGCAACATCCGCTGATTTAGTGGGTATCTCGCTCTCGATAGAACCCGGCAAAGCCTGTTACATCCCCGTAGCGCACGGCGCGAATATGAGTGACCTGTTGGCTGAAAAACCCGACCAGCTTGCAAAGGCTGATGTTGTTAAGGCCCTGAAACCCCTGTTTGAAGACCCTGCTGTACTGAAAATAGGGCAGAACCTTAAATATGATATGTCGATCTTGGCACGTGTTGGCATCAATCTGGCACCAATTGATGATACCATGCTGCTGTCTTATGCGCTTGATGCCGGGCTACACAGCCACGGCATGGACGAGCTTTCCGGCATTCATCTGGATATTGTACCAATTCCTTTCAAACAAGTGGCAGGCACCGGCAAAAATCAGATCACTTTTGATCAGGTTCCTTTGCCTGAGGCCACTGACTATGCCAGTGAAGATGCCGACCTTACCCTGCGGCTTTACAAGCTGTTAAAGCCCCGTATTGCTGCAGAACACGTGGCAACTGTATATGAAACACTGGACCGACCGCTGGCGAAGGTGTTGTCCGAAATGGAACGCGAAGGCATTCGCATTGATACGCCTGTACTGCAAAAGCTTTCAAACGAATTCGCTATTGGCATCGAGCGACTGGACAAAGAAATTCAGGATCTGGCGGGCAGGCCCTTCAATGTGGCATCCCCGAAGCAGCTAGGCGAAATACTGTTTGATGAACTGGAACTGCCGGGCGGAAAAAAATCTTCTAAAACCGGCGCGTGGCAAACTAATGTTGATGTGCTGGAAAAGCTGGCAGGCGACGGCCACACCATCCCTAAGAAGGTGATGGAGTTTCGGCAGTTTTCAAAACTGAAAAGTACCTATACCGACGCGTTGGTAAAGCAGGTGAACCCGGCCACAGGGCGCGTACACACCAGCTACCATATGGCGGCCACCACAACGGGCCGTCTGTCGTCTAATGACCCAAATCTGCAGAATATACCGATCCGCACCGAGGAGGGTCGTAAAATCCGCCGGGCGTTTATACCGGAAGACGGCAACATTTTGATTGCAGCAGATTATAGCCAAATCGAACTTCGCATCCTTGCCCATATCGCAGATATAGACGCGCTGAAAGAAGCCTTTGAGAACGGCATTGATATTCACGCCATGACAGCCTCAGAGGTATTTGGTGTGCCCATAGAAGGCATGGACCCGGGTATACGCCGCCAAGCCAAGGCGATCAATTTTGGCATTATTTACGGCATTTCGGCCTTTGGCCTCGCGCGCCAGCTGGATATCGGCCGCAAGGAAGCAGCAGGCTACATTGATGCTTATTTCGAGAAATTCCCAGGCATTCGCGCCTATATGGATACCACGATAGAATTTGGCAAAACCAACGGGTATGTGGAAACACTGTTTGGCCGCAAATGCCACGTTAAAGCGCTTGCTGACAAGAACCCGATGAAGCGCGGGTTCGGCGAACGTGCGGCGATTAACGCACCCATACAGGGCACTGCCGCCGATGTGATAAGGCGTGCCATGATCCGCATGCCAGATGCCCTGCAAGACGCCGGGTTATCGGATGTGCGTATGCTGTTGCAGGTTCATGATGAACTGGTATTTGAGTGCGCTGAGGGCGTTGAGGCCGAGGCTATACCAGTGATACGCAGCGTTATGGAAAATGCCTGCGCACCCGCCGTCCACTTGGACGTACCGCTGGTTGTTGATTGCGGCACAGGCCACAACTGGGAACAAGCGCACTAAACGCTTGCCCCCGACACCAGATCACGAAAAAGGGCAGCCACCGCTGCCCTCTTATTAACGTTATGTTACCAGTTTTTATTTACCGAACGTCGCATTGAGCACAAAAAACAGCCCCGCAGACATCAGCCCCGCAACGGGCACCGTAATAACCCACGCCATTGCTATTGAGAACATTTCACGGCGGCGAACCAGCTTGCGCTTTTCAACCTTCCTTTTGGCTTTCAGTGTTTCAACTTCGGTGCTGCGTTTCTTCACATCGCGGTTCACCAGATATTCCCGCAAAAAGCCAACGCCAAACACACCGCCAATTGCAATGTGCGTGGAGGAGACCGGCAAACCGAGCCAGCTGGCCGCTATCACAGTAATCGCTGCCGCTAACGCCACACAGAACGCACGGATCTGGTTAAGCCGGGTGATTTTCTCACCGACAGTGCGAATGAGTTTGGGGCCGTAAAGCATCAAACCAATGGAAATACCTACCGCACCGATCACCATCACCCAAAGGGGCAAGTCAATCTTGCCGCCACCGACAGATGCATCACCAGCCACACTAACAATTGCCGCCAGCGGACCAACAGCATTCGCCACATCATTCGCGCCGTGTGCAAAAGAAAGCAGCGCCGCAGAACCGATAAGTGGAATAGTGAAAAGCTTCGCCACACTTTTGCGGCGATTTTCAAGACCCTTTGATGCCCTTGCTACCAATGGCCGGGTAATCGCCCATGTGATGGCGAACCCGCCAAAAGCAATCAGCCACAACATGGCTGCGTCGGGTTTCCAAATCTTTTTAAGACCTTTCATCACCAGATACATGGAAAAAGCGCCAGCCATAATGCCAACAAGCACCGGCACCCAAGCGCGCGACGCTGTCAGCATATCTTCCCGATTCAAGATCATATGTTTTATAAAATACAGGAACGCTGCCGCGATCAAACCACCCAACATCGGCGAGATTACCCAACTGGCTGCGATCAGGCCAAGCTTGCCCCATGCAACACTGGAAGCACCGGCCGCCGCAATGCCTGCACCAACAACACCGCCAACAATTGAGTGTGTAGTAGAAACGGGCGCACCTACCCATGTGGCAAGGTTAAGCCACAGAGCTGCCGCCAACAGGGCTGACATCATCGCCCAGATAAAAATCATCTGGTCTGCCATGCCTGACGGGTCAATAATACCTTTGCGAATAGTGGAAACAACATCGCCGCCCGCAATAAGGGCTCCTGCTGCTTCAAAGATAGCAGCAATAATCAGTGCGCCAGTCATTGTTAGCGCACGAGACCCCACCGCCGGACCAATATTGTTGGCCACGTCGTTCGCGCCGATATTCATCGCCATGTATGCGCCAATAACAGCAGCAGCTACAACAAACACACCCGTGCCGCCGTTACCAAATTCCAGCGTTGCGTAAATTAATACGGCGACCAGAAAGACGACCGACAAACCCATATTGGCAAGCGTTTGATTTTGCTTGCGCGCCCCCGCTGTAAATCCGGTAACTTTTTTTAGGTCGCTATCGACCTTATGCTTCACCATTCCCTGCCCTCTCGGAACGAACGCCACATCTGTGTGGCACCCCTGATCCGCCTATAGCGCACTCTGTCATAAATTAGAAACAGAATCGTAACAAAATGGTAACAAAATGGTAACAAAAGCGGCGAGAGAAAACAGGAACATCGACAACAAAAAAGGGCGACCAAAGCCGCCCTTTTCAAAACATTGTCTGACTATCAGATTAGAACTTATAGCCTACGGTGAAACCATACATACGCGGCGCGCTTGCATAACCATTCACCGTGCCTGCCTGGATAACACCAGGGAAAGCGCTGAGGTAATATTCATCATTGAAAAGGTTCCGTCCCCAAATCTGGGCCGTAATACCTGCATCTTCCCATTCAAAGCCGATGCTGGCGTTAAAGGTGCTTACCTTGCGGTCAACGCCCGTAATACCTTCCACAACCTGTACTTCACTTTCATATTGCCAGTCGCCACGGACAAATCCGGCCACGCCGTCAGCAGGTTCAAAGTAATATGTCGCAGATGTAGACATGGAAACATCAGGAACACCAGCAACACTTTCACCTGAAAGATCACCGCTCGGCGCACCTAGATACTCGTCATAAACAGCATCAAGGAAGGTACCTGCATAGCGGAGCTCAAAGTTCTCGTTTGGTACCCATGTTGCTTCGAGTTCAAAGCCTTTGGTGCTCTGAATACCAGCGTTGCCCAAAACAAAACCTGTACCGACGAAAGTATTCGCCTGGAAGCCTTTAATCGTTTGATCAAAGACGGCGATATTGATCGCGCCTTTAGAGAAGCGTGCTTTCAGACCAATCTCGTAGACCTTTGCATTTTCAGGATCAGCAAACAGTGTACCGTACGCCTGATTAACTTGCGTCAGGCCCGCAGCTTCAAGAGCTGCCTGGTTTGAAGCAAATGGCCGTGCATCACGTGACAAGTTCCAAGACGATGACTTGAAGCCAGTGCCTGCACTGAAGTAAACACTCACGTTATCGCTCATGTCATACGCAAGACGTGCGGTCCATGTCACTTTGCTGTCGCTAGTTTTAGCGTCCTGAACTGCGTTCGGGAACGCAAGGAACTGCGGCTGGAACTGCAATGGTGTCAATCCAGCAACAGACGGTGCGATACCAGCTTCGATTGCAGCCGATGTACCAGGTGCAACACTTTCAATGAAAGCGATATTATCAGGCGTCGGCGCAAGGCCTGTAGTGCCGAAGAATGTCGCATTAAAGAAAGCATCACGAAGATTAACAGATGAGAAAGCATCGCCGTTAACCGTGCTACCTGTTACCGTTTTTTTGTCGTTGGTGTAGTTGATGCCACCGGTCAATGTTAGGCGGTCGTTCACATGGAAATCAAACGAGGCAAACAAAGAATAAGCTTTGTCATCCTGAGTGAAAGTTTCCGTAGTTACAGTATCGCCAGAGAAAGCTGAGCCCGCCGGGATACCAAGGATTGGCTCCAAGCCATCAAAGAAAGCAGTGCTCAGGCCGCCGGTCGCGAGCAAGCTGATATAAGGCCGTGCCAAAACACCATACTCAAGCCCTTGAACCTGCAAGATGTCTTCTTTGAAGAAATACCCGCCGACCATCCAGTCGAGTGTATTATCACCGGTTGACTGGAGACGAATTTCCTGGGTCCAGGTATCAATCTCAGCAAGGTTGTTGGCGCTATCAAGGATAGCTGCAGCCGTATAGTCAGGCTCGGTATCGTTAAAGCTGTCATTACTGCGGAAGGACGAAATCGAGGTCAAAGCGAAACCGTCAAAATCAACATCTGCTTGCAAGGAGAACCCATAATCTGAGATTTCGTTAACCGGTGTTTCGTTAATCGGCGAGATGTAAGCAAATGGGTCAGCATCATCCAAAATCGCGTTAGCGCCAGCAAGGGCTTGAATAGCACCCGCTGTTGGACCATTGATAATATTTGTCACACCGCAGCAAAGCTCATCGATTTCGCTATAATCAGCAATAAAGCGGAGACGCACATCTTCGGTAGGCTCCCACAACGCCTGACCACGGATATTCCAGCGATTGCGGTTATTGATATCTTCAAGCGCTGCATCGGTTGTTTCAATATAACCGTCGCGCTTATTGATACCGCCTGCAAGGCTTACTGCAAAGGTGTCAGAAAGGCCTGTAGTGAAATAGGCTTTTGCCACCTTGGCATCATAGTTACCGTAACTCACTTGAATATCGCCTTCGGTATCATACGATGGTGCCGCAGATACAACACTGATCACACCAGCAGAGGCGTTTTTACCAAACAGTGTACTTTGTGGACCACGAAGAACCTCAACGCGCTCAAGACGCGGCAGATCACCGATCTGCGCAGCGGAGCGTGAACGGTATACACCGTCGATGAACACACCAACAGAAGGTTCAATACCTGCATTGTTAGCGCCGTTACCAAAGCCGCGGATAGCAAAGTTTGTATTGGATGCGGTTTGAAGCGTCCATACACGCAACGATGGCACAACAGACTGCAGATCAGAAATATCCAGCATACGCGCTTGTTCAAATGTCTCTGCTGTTGTCACAGAAACGGCGATTGGTGTTTGCTGAAGTGTTTGCGGCCGCTTTGATGCGGTCACCAAAATTTCTTCCAGTGTAAAGCCGTCGTCGTCATCGGCGTCCTGGTCTTGCGCTATCGCACCCGCAGAGCCCATGCACATACCGCCAATGGCAGCAGATGCTAGAAGCTGTGCGCGAAGGCTGCGCTTAGGTAGATTACTCATGGTTTTCCTCCCCATTTGATTTCCCTTGCCCGTCCCGCATAAGGCCGTGGCATCCGCTTTGCTCTGGCAACAAAACGGGCACCCATGCGGGGGCTTTTAAGGCAACGTATGAAAATGATCTAATGCGTCTGCGGGAAGGTCAAGTTATTCTTGGGCAACATGTTGTAATCTTTGGAAAAAAAGCTTGCCTTGTTGCAAATTCGCACGGAGCTTTGGTGCGCCGTGCAAAGATTCCGTAGCGTCAACCTAAATTAAAACGCGCTATTTTGTATAACAAAAAAAGCACACTTATTAATAGCAACAAATTTACAGGCATCTCTACAAACGGGATGCACAGCTAATTTTTCACTCTTTTACGGGGTGTCATTCATGAACGAATCAATAAGGGATGGAGACATGGCCTCCATCCCTTATGCATTAATCTGTATAAAGCAAAGTGCCGTTTAGAAGTTAAACAGCAACTCCACACCGTACGTACGGCCCTTGTTCAAAGGCGAGAAAGTAGCACCAGCGAAAAACGGCAGCTGGGTGTTACCACCGTAAGTAACCTCGTTCAAAAGGTTCTTGCCATAAAGGGATACCGCCATCTTGCCTTCCATGAATTCAACCGTAATGTTGGCGTCCACCATATCGGCTGCATTAAGGAAACCAAGGTTGCTATCGGTATAAAACGTCAGATCGCGGTGGTTAAAATTAACCGACGCATACATAGAACCCCAGTCCTCGATGTCTGTTTCATACAACAGTCCAAAACCGTATGTCAGCGGCGCAAGGCGCGGCAGTTCCAGAGCCAAATCCTGATCATTCACAACACCGTCGTTGCTGATATCGAAAAGAATTCTTTTATATTTGGAACTCAACACACCAATGTTACCCGTAAAGGTAAGTTCCGACGTCAACTGCGCCTGAACTTCGGCTTCAAAGCCCCAAATACGAGCATCCGCTGTATTGTCAATAATTTGCACAACACCAGCCACCGGATCAGAAATATTAACTTCACGCTGCATGTCGGTAATATTATTAACAAAAACAGCAAAGTTGGTACGCAGTGTCTTGTCTTCGTTGTCGCGCTTCAAGCCAACTTCAAAAACCGAAGTTTTTTCAGGGTCAAATGGCCCAGGTGAAGCGGCAGGCGATGTATTGCGCAGATTATAACCACCGGAACGGAAACCCTTGGTCCAGAAGCCATAGAACTGGGTATTATCGTCTGGCTGCCAGCGCACACCGAGTTTTGGTGTTACGTTTGACCATTCTGCAGCGTTGGAAAAGTTCGTTGTGCAAACACGGGTATCATTGTTACAGCCACCCGGACGGATCGTTGCAATCTCTGCTGATTTTTTTTCTTCAGTATAACGTATGCCTGTGATCAGGGTTAGTTCGTCACTAAGGTCCAGATCAAAGCTACCAAAAATTGCTTTGGTAGATTGCTCCTGTAGGCCACCACCGGAAATATCAATGACGCCACCAATAATTTCACGGCGCTCAAAATAATCAATATCCTGCGTGAAATAGTAAACGCCAACTGTTACATCAAGCTTGTCATCGAACCGGCCAGAATAGCGTAGTTCGTTACTGAACTGGTCAGCATCAGTGCCGGCATCTGAATGGAACAGAAAGCTTGCTGTAGCATCAATGTCGCCAGAAGATGAACCATCAGACTGACGCCAGCCCATCACGTTGGTGATAACACCGTCGCCGAAAGAAACATCAACGTTAAGTTCGGCAATCGCCTGATCCCATTTAAGAGAGTAACTACCTTCTTCATCAACGGCAAAATCGAATGTATCACGACCATATAAACCATGGTTCTGTGATGCAGGGCCGTCGCCGTCACTATCGCCGTGCTCATAGCGCAACGTCAGTTCAATATTATCACTGGCTCTGAGGGTAACAGCAGGACGCACAATCAGTGTTTCTGCCTTGCCAAAGTTCTCATTATCGTTAGCCAGATTGGTGAACCAGCCACCATCATTATTATAATAAACACCAAGTTTAAAAGCGAGATTATCTGACAGTGGACCTGAATAAACGGCCGCCGCACTGATGTTATCGCCGCTCTCATAAGAAACCTTGGCTTTGCCACGTGCTTCGAAGCTTGGGTTTGTTGTATTCAACAATACCGCGCCGCCGGTTACGTTACGGCCAAACAGCAGGCCTTGTGGGCCGCGCAATATCTCAATGCTCTGAAGGTCAAATTGGTCAAACAGCACACCTCCGGTAAGACCCAGGTACATGCCATCAACAAACACACCCACTGTTGGGTCAATCGACGGAATAGAGCTGTTAATGCCAAGGCCGCGAATTGAGAAGTTCGCTGTACCACGCGTTGTGCCAATATCATCTAGCGAAACGTTTGGAATTTTAAAGGAGAGATCGCTGATCTCGCGCATATGCAAAGCGTCCAGCTGACGTTCGCTAAAAGCAGTAACCGCTACAGGAACATCCTGAATGGCTTGTGCCTGCGATTTTTTCGTCGCTGTAACCATGATTTCTTCGAACAGAACGCTGCCATCATCATTGTCAGCGTCCTGGGCAATTGCTGCCCCTGCCCATGCCTGCCCCATAATCGCACATACTGCGATGGTGCTGGCGTTTCTTAATAATTTTGGTGCTCTCACTTGTATATCTCCCGATACCTGCCATCAAACTGGGTCCCAAACCCCAATCCAACAACTGGTTATACCAGTTGGTGTTTACATACTTGACCATTATGTCAATTTTTTAGAGGTCAATTTGACAGGATATAAGGCTTTCTGGTCAAGCATTAGCGGAGATACCAGCAAGAACAGCTAGACACCTGTTACAATTCTACAACAGTAAAAAGAGCCTTACTTCGGAATTATAAGCGCATGCAGCACATAAACATTCAGCTTACCCGCACCAACACGGTGCTCAATGAACGGGGTAAGGTACGCGCTAACAATGTCCGGGTCGATAGGCCGGGTTACCCGCCAGCGCTGGCGCGCAAGTGTGGAAAGCGCAGCGGCAATATCGGCCCTGAGTTGGGGCTTTAGCGCGTTGAGGCTCTCATAGTCTTTATTGTCATGCAGCTGCAACACCAGCTGAATATCCACCGAAGCGCGCACCCTGCTGCCCTTCAATAGCGAAAGATGAAACGGGGTGAAGGTGATTTTATGCTTGCCCTCATCCAGTAACTCTTCTCCCGTTGCTGCTTCTTGTTCTGCTGCCTTCACATCCGCAAAACCCAAACCTGCGAGCACAAATACCGCACAAACCATACCTGCAAAAAACCGCGATACTGTCACTGTTGTTTCCTTTAATTTTATCGCCACTCAAAACACTGAATAACCAGGTTCTCAAAGGCTAACTTACACCAGCCTGTTCGAAATTGAATGTTAGCCATCTACCGTAACAAACATCCATGAACCTACACTGAATTTTTCACGCAACACCAGCTATGAATACAGTAGCCTGCACACCATGTCTTTTTTTGCGATTATATACCGCATATTGCAATAATAATTGTCTTTTTTTGCAACATATTAATTCAAAGCAGGTGCTTCGTAAAAACATTCTGCCCTAACCACATGTAAAACATACATAAAAATTACCTTTAGGTTTTGGCATGGCCGTTGCGTATTCATAAGCACCTCTCGCTAAGGGGTGCAGGGACCAGGTTAATTTACTCGACCCCCAATCGTGCACTTGTTTCCGCGTACCCTTGAGAGGGAAAAACCCGCTTCGGCGGGTTTTTTATTGCCTTGCGTCTGGTATTGGATCATTCGGAATCGGTACTTTTGCCCAAAATCGGGTCAGAATTTTCAAAATCCGCCCTCCAATCACACTGGGTATTACAGGAGTTACCCTATACGAACAAGCTTGTGGAAGAAGACGAAGATCCAGACTGAAGCCTGGCCAGCCCGCTGCTGAAATTAGCCAACTTGTTTTGGATATGCTGCGGCACAGGACCGCTTGCGCTGCTGTCTTTTTTCAGCGATTCTTTCAGCGGATCAAAGGTCAATGACCGGAACGCGCGCTGAATTCGGGAAACCGCGCCATCCAACAGCCCCAACACATATTTGGCCGTTTGCTTATCTTCAATGTTTAAGGCACCACCAAGGCCCAAACCGAACGCGCCACCAAGATTTTCCTCGGCAGAGGGGTCAAAGTTCTTGTCATTATTCAGCAAACTCAGCGCTTCGTTTTTTGGTACCAGCTTGCCTGCACTCAACCCGATACGCTGTAACAGATCACGGTCACCCGTTCCCGGCAGCAGGTCAAGTGTTGACCCATTGTCAAGCGTGCTTATTTTCAGCTTCGACCCTTCAGATGTTGACGTAACTTCCGCCTTCAACTTGCCAAAGCCCGCAATCCGAACCTTGCGCTTAATGTCTTCAAATGTATCGCCGTCATCAAGGGTAATCTTGCGTTTACTGCCGCCATCAATTGTAAGATAAAAGAAATCGCCAACCTTGGCGCTGGTTTGGGTTTGTACGTCCAGTGTTTCGTCAATTCCCACTGTGCCGGTTGGCAATCCAAGCGTTTGCAAAACACTGTTACCTTGCGTGGTAAAGGCAAGGCCACCCGCTGCCTGCTTGGCTAAACCTTCCCCGAATTGTTCCACATTCTCAACAGCGCCGGTTGTGCCATTAATACGTGCTGCAAATGCATCAACCGACCCGCGTGCGAGTTCCCCGCTAATCGTACCTGATGTTGAACCCGCAACATAAACAGTGCCATTGTTCACAACAACATCCTGAATGCGGTCAGTACCTGTTGTTGAAATATAGCTGGTAAAATCAGCGGTCAGAGCAGTCGTCCCCGAAAGCGTCAAACCACTAACAAAACCTTCCTGCGCACCAAGCGCAGATCCATTCACCGTAGCCGTGCCAGACGCATCCAGCCCGGCGTTGGTCGTAACACCGGAAATATAAACGGCACCATTGGTATTATCGATCGCAATACCCGCAACAGACCCACTGGACCCAAGGTTACCAAAATCAACGCTGGCTGTCTGGTTCGTTAGGTCTGTGCCATCAACACGGTACACCACTGCATTACCGCTGCTTTCGGTTGCCACCACCAGATTGTCATTGCCATCAACAGCAATGCCTTTAATGACTTCGTCAGCACTTGTGCCGAACACATTGCTATCCGTCAGCGTGCCGTCAACACCTGAAAGCTTAAGGATCAAGGCATCCTTGCCGCCTGAAAAGCTGGTCGTGGCATTGATGGCCGATTTGGTATAGCCACCAACAAAAACATCATTATTTGAATCCACCGCCACGCTGTATGCCGCAGATTCGCCGAATGTATCAAGCTGGTAACGGAACACTTCATCGCCGCGCTTGCTAATTTTGGTTACAAAAGCATCAGAGGCATTGAACGTGTTATTATCAATTACATCGCTGGTTGAAAGCTCGCTATCGGTTTTGCCAACGATAATCACATTGTCTTCGCTATCAACAGCAATGCCGTATGCATCCGCATCGCCTGCCGCACCCAATAGCCGTGTGAAAAGCACATTGCCTTCATTGTCAAATTTGGTGAGGAAAACATCTTCGTTGGTTGCTGTGTTTATCTGGTGCTCAAAACTGCCTTTTGAGGTGCCCACAACATAAATACCGCCTTCGCTATCTGTCGCCACACGGCTGGCCGTTGTATCAGCATTCACCTGAAAATCACTGTTGACGTTGGTTAGGGAAAGCGCGTTATCGTCCTCAACCACAATGGTAGCGTCTGCATTTCCGGTCACATCCACAACGGCATCGGTCCGGAATTTATCCCGCAGCGCCGCCAACTTGGGGTCCAGCGCATCAACGGCGGTATCATCAACCTTTTCTTTAATCTCGGTCGCAGCATAATCAATGCCCGCAAACGAGGTGGTATCATCCACCGTGATCGTCCCGGACAAGTTATTCAATTCCGTAATTCTGCTGGTAACCGCAAAATCATCATCCAACTGCGATACCGCAGAGGCAACATAAAGTGTTGGTTCAGCCACCGCAGCCGAAAGCGTCACTTCTTCGGTAATTGTACCTTCAATCTGCAAGCCGTAACTGCTGGGTGTACCTTGGCGCTGCACATCAAAACGGGTCAGGTGCTTGGGCACCTGTGTACCGTTGCCGTCATCAATGGTAAGTGCTTCGATGGTGGTATTGATATGATCTTTGATATTATTCAAACTAAGTGTGCCGGTAACACCTGCCAGATCAACCGTAATATCATCGGTAACACCCGACTTGGTGATAGAAACAGTAAACACTTCGGTGCCGGTCAGGCCTGCAATCGCTGCATTTGGGTCATCCGTAACCAGTGAACTATTAAATTCGGAGCTGTTTTTCCCAGTACGGGTGCTTGCCTCGGCCTGATATTCCTTGTCACCAAGAAACAGATCAAGTTTCTCAAGGCTCGCGGTAGACAGAAAATCACGCACTTCATCCAGACCAGATAAAAACTGTTCATTAAGCCGCCCCAACGATGCAGCCGGAGTGTTATCCTGTGATGCAAATTCAGCCAGCACCCGCAAATTATTCAGCGCCTTAAAAACCGCAAATGTTGCCTGGGTATCAACGTCACTCGACAGGCTTTTCAGGTCTGACGTGGTTAAATCTATAAATTTGGTTATATCGCGTACTTCGCGAACCTGCTGGTTCAGGGTTTTTGTTTCTTCCGGCAGCTTCCACGGCGGGATAACAGCATCGGGGTCAGCACCGCGAAAATTAAACGCCGCACGGTCTTCCGCAGTAAGTGTGCGCAAACCGGCAATGGCTGACTGGGAACTAAAGGCACTGGCAAGTAAATTATTGCCTACGCCAATAATCTGCGGCTGGAATCTGTTTTGCTGCGTATTCAGCGCACCGAATAACGAACCAAACCCAACAGATGTTCCTAAAAAAGCCATTTCTTATGTCACTATAGCAGCTTTCTGCTTCCTTTTATTGCGGCATTTATTGCCTACCCGGTAAATAGTGCCGACAAAAATCCCTAACCCCTTCAAACGACTCGTAATTTTAAGTCGAATCCCGGCAATTATTGCCGCGCAATTGCAATTAGGGTTCAAATTCACTACATCAGTTGCAAGGATCGTGCAAAACGAGCCAATAATAGCCGCTACAGCTTGGTAGCGCGTCGATAATGAAGGATACTAGAATGTATGCGATTTTCTGGCTGATCAATACAGCCCTAGATATTTACAGTTTTTTCATCATCGCCTATGTGATTATCAGCTGGCTAACAGCCTTTGGCATTATCAATACCTATCAGCAATTTGTACAAAGCGTGAATCACTTTTTGGCCGTACTTATTGAGCCCGCTGCCGGTCCTATTCGGCGTACTGTTCACCGCTTGTTACCCAACCTCGGCGGCATTGATCTTTCAATCCTTGTCCTGTGGGTATTGGTGAAGTTCGCTCAGGTGTTTATCAACACATCTATCGCGCCGGTTTTCCTGTAATTCAGGGGGATTAGCCCCGTGTTCACCACGGCTAAAAACGGCGTCACGCTGCGGCTGAAGCTCACCCCGGGTGCTGCCCGTAACGCGCTTGTCCGCGTTGATGCCGACGCTGACGGAAACGCCGTGCTGCGCGCCGCTGTTACCACTGTGCCTGAAAAGGGAAAAGCCAACGCCGCGCTTATTAAAATGCTCGCCAAAAAACTCGGCTTGCCGAAAACCGGCATTCGCCTTATAGCGGGGGAGCAATCCCGGTATAAGACCGTATTTTTTGAGGGTCCTCCGGATGATTTGGTAAAACTGCTTGAAGCAAAATTTTGCGCGCTGGGCCTCAACAAATAAGGCAACCGCCGTGCAAGGTTTCCAAAGCCCGGAGACAGCCGCATGCCATCAGTTAGTCACGCAACTACGGCCAACAACCTTATCGACGGCAAAGCCTTTGCCGCCCGTGTGCGCGAAAGTGTTGGCACCGATGTTGCCCGCCTTAAGGCGGAACACAGCCTCACGCCCGGCCTTGCGGTTGTCATTGTAGGCCACGACCCGGCCAGTGAAGTGTATGTACGCAACAAGGTGAAGCAAACAGCAGAAGCTGGCATGCACAGCCTGCACCACGAACTGCCAGATACAACAAGCGAAGCTGACCTAACCGCGCTGGTGCATACCCTAAACAGTGACCCTGCCATCCACGGCATATTGGTGCAGCTTCCCCTGCCCAAGGGCATTGACGAAGCCGCCGTTATCGGCGCGATTTCGCCTGAAAAAGACGTTGACGGCTTTCATGTTGTCAACTCTGGCCTGCTTGCCACGGGCGGTCGCGGCATGGTGCCTTGCACCCCGCTTGGCTGCATGATGATGCTGAAGGAAACACTGGGCGATATGAGCGGCATGAAAGCCGTGGTGGTGGGGCGTTCCAACATTGTTGGCAAACCCATGGCGCAGCTGCTGCTGGACGCAAACTGCACCGTTACCATTGCCCACAGCCGCACCCGTAATTTGGCTGATGAAGTACGCGCCGCCGATATTGTTATCGCGGCGGTCGGACGGCCTGAAATGGTGAAGGGTGACTGGATAAAAGACGGTGCCACAGTAATAGACGTAGGCATAAACCGCATCCCCGCGCCCGAACGGGGCGAAGGCAAAATGCGGCTGGTCGGCGATGTTGATTTTGCCGGTGCTGCCAAACACGCAAAAGCCATCACCCCCGTACCCGGCGGCGTTGGCCCCATGACGATTGCATGCCTGCTGCGCAATACAGTAACCGCCGCCTGCCGCCAAAACGACATTACGGTGTAGTACGGTGTCACCCCGTGGCTTGACCACGGGGTCCATGTTCAATCGTAAAGCTCGTTTTTAAGATGGATACCGCGATCAGGTGGCGCTAGCGCCTGCTTCGCAAACACGGTATGACAAGCAAACAATAAATGCCGATCTCGAAAGAAGGGAGCCCCAAAATGTACGAAGCCTTTATGGCCGCTTTTGTAGCGCTGTTTGTAATTGTTGACCCAGTAGGCATCGCGCCGGTTTTTGCCGGGCTTACCCAGGGCACATCCAAAGCACACCAGCGCAGCATGGCGTGGCGCGGTACGCTTATCGGCACGCTGATTTTGGTGTTTTTCGCGGTGCTGGGCGAACGCTTCCTTGGCGCGCTTGGCATATCGCTGGACGGCCTGCGCGTAGCGGGCGGCATTATGCTGTTTATCATCGCGCTGGAAATGGTGTTTGAAAAACGCACCGAGCGCAAGCAGGAAAGTGCCACAGAAATGCATGAGCATTTCGAAGATATCTCTGTTTTCCCGGTGGCGCTGCCGCTGCTGGCGGGCCCCGGTGCCATTGCCACCATCATGCTGTTGGTTTCAGATTACGACGGTGACATGCTGGCGCTCAGCGGTATTCTCATAGCACTCGGCGTAGTGATGCTAATGACGCTGATTGTATTTTTCATGGCTGGCCGCGTAATGGAATTTTTAGGCCCCACCGTGAACGCCGTACTAACCCGCCTGCTAGGTGTAATCCTAGCCGCCCTCGCCGCACAATATGTGCTGGATGGGTTGAAGAGTACATTTGTGGGTTAAGATATTACGCGGGCTTGTATGCTGTGCGACAGCGAGAAAATGATCGAGCAGGTGTACGGCCACCACAGCCCGGAATATTTAGCAGATGCGATAGAAGCTTTGGAGGGTTAATTCCATTGGCCTTCAAGAAGGACTTCTTTGAGTTGAGCCATCGATAACTCAAAGTCTGTTACGTTTTGTGAAGCATACGCAGATTGGACGAGGATTTCCTTAAATGAATCGTCAATAGAGCTCATTCTAAATTCAAGCGGCCTGTTCATTTGATCCCTATTGTTCTCCAGAAAACTGAGGACAACATCTCTGAACCTTTTCGCAGCCTCTTGGGACAGGTATCTAATATTTGAATCGCGAAGCAACCGCTCGATAGTTGAGGCTCCAGTCCTCGGAGGCATATAGATAGGTTCGCCTGTGACGGGGTTTGTGAGCGGCACATATAGGCGTCGTCGTAAGTCTCGCTCTAAATAGCTCCTAATTTCGAGTTCCTGGGGTTTTTTGTCACCGTCTCTAGCGGTTGCTCTGGCAATGTTTCTCATGCTGTTGTTAAGGCGATAGCTTAGCAAAGCGGCCATCAATTCAGCCGAGAGCTTTCCTTCCTTTGAGGTCCCTTTTACTAAATCCTCTGCGACGGTCCCCGCCAATTTCTCTGCATGTATTCTGGCCCATTCTATATCTGAAATAATCCGCCCGGGCTTTTTATTAAAGCTACGATAGCGGCTAATCCTACTCTGAACGCCTTCAAGGAAAACTTTGACAACTCGTTGCCATTGTTCTTGTTCTAAGGCTTTCTTCTTGCCCACTATTTCCGCTACCGCTTTAAGTTCGTGTTTCAGACTGATTCTTACACTTTCTAATTCTTCGTTCAGCTCATCTTTTTGCTTTTTCAGTTGTAGATTTTCATACTGTGAATTCGCCAAATTACTTCGCAGTTCACCTTCGACAAATTGTGAGAAATTAGAAAAAAACAGGCCATAAACAGCTAAAGAAATTACACAAAGTGACATTAAAGCCTGAAATGACTGCAAGAAAACATCAATTAACGTTTTATTTTCTTTACTAACTTTCACTCTGTAAACTTTCATATGATGCATTAGTGAGCACGGCTAGTTGGTAGGCGGCACTTGCACACATTGCTACTATGGATATAGTTATTCAACTATATTTATTGGGGAAAATATGTGGCAAATTCTGATAATATTGTTTCTTGGCAGCCAAATACTCTGGTTCAGAAGTTTGATAACCAAATAGACGTTATTATGTTTGAGGCTCATTGATGGAAATCGAAGATAAACAACCTGAGGAACAGAAAGTTGCAGTAAAGACATCGGAAAGCGCTGAAAAAGGTCGGAAATTTGATATTTTGGATTGGCGCCTCTTTTTGGAACACCCAACTGCTTATCTATCTGTGTTTACTGTCTTGGCATTATCATATGCCCTTTTGTTTAATGTTGGCTATTTCTACCCCTTGGGTATCGAGTTTCTTACCTTCTTGACCTTGAAGGATGTCTTGGAAGCGACGCTTCCCTTTATGCTGGTGGGGTTGTTATCAATTCTAGCGGTCATGTTTGTTGATGTATTGGCTGACGATGATGAATCATTTAAGGGAAGATTCCAGAGATATTTTATTGATGATCTAAAGGAATATAGGTTAGTCGTGAAACTTGTAGGTTGGATAATTATAACGCCATTTTTCCTATTCAACCTCATCGGCTCTTATATTTTGTATTATTGGTTTTTTTTGAGATTACAAACCTTCTCTAAATCAATTTCCAACGGAGAAAATCTAACCATATTTAGTAGCGGTATTATCCCCTGGATTGTTGCCACAGTAGTGGTGGTGTTTGTGGATTTATTTATTAGATCAAGGCCAAACCAGTATAAAGCTCGAAAAATGATCATGCGGCTGGCTCTTCTAAGTGGAGCCATTTGTTTGTTTGAAGGCAGCGCTTTTCTAGCTAGGCAGTTAAGCACAGATGTTGAGTGGGATATTGGGTTAGCAAATGGGCATATTCTAGTAAATCACGTTGTTTTAAGGTCCTCTGAACGCGGGGTTATTATATTTGATAGGGACCAGAAATCCGTTTCGATCGTGCTTTTTAGCGAACTAAAATCTGTAACAAAAAGTCTGAAGAAAGGTGAATAGCTTATACGCCAAATTTCAGCGCTAATATGTAGAATTCATACTATTTTTTCTTATATTATTCCAAATTATCTAAAAATTAGACACTGATTATGCTATATCCAAGTGTAATAACTATGCCTCTGAAGGCAGAGGCCAAGCGTTTGTTGGAAAAACAGGCAAAATGCTAATTTCATGTAGTGATGGATTTCATCCTCCGCACAACCACACCCATTGACTTCCCCATTCACTTTCACCACGGTGACGCAACTGTTTTTAGGGGAGGTTACCGTTATGAAGAAATTACTTGTTGCTGTTGCTGCGCTGGGGTTGCTTGGTGCTTGCGGGGAAAATGGGGCCAGCGAAAATAAGGCTGGCGAGAAGGCGGTTGATAGTGATGTCACTGCAGTCGCTTATCAGATAACGCCGTCCGCGCTTGAGGCGCATATTAAAACGCTGTCGTCAGATGAATTTGGCGGGCGCGGGCCGGGCACACCGGGGGAAGACCTCACCGTGGCGTACCTCACCAAGGCCTTCTCTGATGCCGGGTTGAAGCCTGCGAACGGCGACAGCTATACCCAAGCAGTGCCGCTGGTTTCCATTGAAACACTGGGCGCGCCCACGCTTACCATCGCGAACGATACTACCAACCTTACGTTTGATTACCGTACCGACATGGTTGTGTGGACCCGCCGCGAACAGCCAGCTACCGAACTGCACGAAAGCGAACTTGTTTTTGTAGGCTACGGCATCAATGCGCCAGAGCGCGGCTGGAATGATTATGAAGGCATCGATGTAAAAGGCAAAACCGTGGTGATGCTAATTAACGACCCCGGTTATGCCACGCAAAACCCTGAATTGTTTGATGGTAACGCCATGACATATTATGGCCGCTGGGATTATAAATTTGACGAAGCCGCCCGCCAAGGGGCCGCTGGTGCGATTATGATTCACGATACCCTGCCCGCCGCCTACCCGTGGGCCACAGTAGACAGCAGCTGGACAGGCCCACAGTTTGCCACCGTGCGCGAAGACAAAGGCGTGGATTTCGCCGAACTTGAAGCATGGATTACAGTGGACGCAGCCGACCGCCTGTTTACAGCCGCCGGCCTAAACCGCGCCGCGCTTTCAAAGGCCGCAGAGGTTCCGGGCTTTAAGGCCGTGGCTATGGGGGGCATGCACGCCAGCAGCTTTTTCAAAAACACCGTGAACCATGTGAATTCCCGCAATGTTGCTGCGCTTGTTGAAGGCAGTGAAAACCCGGATGAAGTGTTTATCTATATGGCGCACTGGGACCATATTGGCACAGACGCCACGCAGGAAGGCGACGGCATTTATAATGGCGCCTTGGATAATGCCACCGGCACAGGTGGGCTAATTGAACTGGCGCGCAAATACGCCGCCGGGCCTGCGCCAAAGCGCACGGTTATGTTCCTCGCGGTTACAGCCGAAGAGCAAGGCCTGCTGGGTTCGGCTTATTATGCCGCGCACCCTTTGGTGCCGCTGTCGCAAACAGTGGGCGGGCTGAATATGGACGGGCTTAATTATTACGGCCCCACCAGTGATGTTTCTGTTACCGGCTACGGCAACAGTGAACTGGATGGCTATTTGAAAATAGCAGCCGATGCGCAAAACCGGGTTTTGTCACCCGATAGTTCACCAGAGAAGGGGTATTTTTTCCGATCTGACCATTTTGAACTGTCAAAACTTGGTGTGCCAACCATTTACCCGAACGCCGGAAGTATTCACCGGGAATTTGGCAAGGAATATGTTGATGCCAAGCGCGCTGATTATTTGGCCAACCGCTACCATAAACCAACCGACGAATATTCGGATGATTGGGACCTAACCGGCGCAGTGGAAGACCTGAATTTATATTTCGCCACCGGCAATATGATTGTTAATTCCGCTGATTGGCCAAACTGGGTTGAAGGCAGTGCCTTTAAAGAAATGCGCGACAAACAGCGCAGCAAATAAATAACGAAAACAAGACGGGGTGCGGCAACCTTTAGCGGCGTGTCGCACCCCGTCGCTCACCTGCGTCCTTATGACGGGTTGGCGAAACTGTTAAAGATCAACGCCACCGACTAAATAGTGTTTGTCTCAAATGTTGGCGCGCGTTAAAAACCCCGGTCCACATTACGTATCTTCAGGCACCTTCTATGGCAGGCATGATCAAGGCTGTTCTTGGCCCCACAAACACCGGAAAAACCCATTATGCGGTTGAGCGCATGCTGGCTTATTCCAGCGGGCTTATGGGCTTTCCGCTGCGGCTTTTGGCGCGGGAGGTGTATGACCGTGTTGTGGCCGTAAAGGGCAAAAACCAGGTTGCGCTGCTTACAGGGGAAGAGCGCATTGTGCCTGAAGGTGCGCGTTACTTTATGTGCACAGCCGAGGCAATGCCGCGAAATAAAGTGGTGGATTTTGTTGCCATTGATGAAATTCAGATGGCGGCAGATCCCCAACGCGGGCATATTTTTACCGAACATATGCTGCACACACGCGGGCGGCATGAAACCCTGCTGCTGGGTGCGGCCACCATGCGTAACCTGATTGTACGCCTTGTTCCGGACGTGGAAATTGTGTACCGCGAGCGTTTTTCAAAGCTTTCCTACGTGCCACCGCAAAAGTTATCGCGCCTGCCAAACCGCAGCGTACTGGTTGGGTTTTCCGCCAGCGACGTGTACGGCATGGCCGAGCTGCTGAAACGCCACAAGGGCGGAGCGGCCATTGTGATGGGCGCGCTGTCGCCCCGAACCCGCAATGCGCAGGTGGAAATGTATCAGGCGGGCGAAGTAGACCATTTGGTAGCAACCGATGCCATTGGCATGGGGCTTAATCTGGATGTTGGCCATGTGGCCTTTTCGGCGCTTACCAAATATGATGGCCGCACATTTAGGGAACTAACCGCAGCTGAGGCCGCCCAAATTGCTGGCCGGGCCGGGCGCTACAGAAATGATGGCACTTTTTCAACAATCGGCGGCGGCGAGACCGATCTGATGAATGAGCGCATGATTGCCCAAATTGAAGACCATCAGTTTGAGCCGGTAAAAAACATCTTCTGGCGGAATCAACGGCTTAATTTCAATACGATTCCCCGACTGTTACAGTCATTGGAGCAAAACACCGATACGGAAGGCTTGTCGCGTTCCCGTGGCAGTGTTGACCTGCGGGCATTGAAAAAACTTTCTGAAGATGAAGAAATTTTTGCCCTCGCCGATAACAAAGAGGCCGTCACAAGACTTTGGAATATATGCCAAATTCCGGATTTTCGCAAATTATCACCGGGCGATCATCACGGGCTGCTGCGGCGAATATTTGTGGATATTATGGGCCCGGCCGGTTCTATCCCGCATGACTGGTTCGCGCGTCAGGTTAAGCGTCTTGACAATATGGACGGCGACATAGATACCTTGGCCGGTCGAATTGCCAGTATTCGCACGTGGACCTATGTTTCTCACCGCAAAGACTGGCTAACTGACGCGGCCCATTGGGCCTTTGTAACCCGCAGCATTGAGAACAGATTGTCCGACGCGCTGCACGAAAAATTAACCCAGAGATTTGTGGACAAGCGAACAGCTGTCCTCATGCGCTCGCTCAGGCAAAGGGACGCACTCCGCGTGAGCATTAATAGCGAAACAAATACAGTTTCTGTCGAAGGACATGAAATTGGTGAATTAAACGGCTTTTCATTCAAGGTTGACCCGGCTTCTGCGGGCGACGAGCAGAAAATGCTGAAAGCAGCCGCCGAACAGGGCCTCCAGATAGAGCTTACCCGCCGCGCAAAAATATTTGCGAACGTGGGTTTCAAGACGCTGGAATTTGACTTCAGTGAGGGCCTTGATAAACCGATAATTATTTGGGACGGCGCACCCATTGCCACCATGCATGATAGCGGTGCCTTGTTTGGCCCGCGCGTGAAGCTGCTGGCAAATACGCTGCTTACCGGTGAAAATGCTGATCTGGTGCGTGAGAAAACGCAGGAGTGGCTTGATAGCCGCATATCCGAACGTATGGACCCGCTGGTAAAACTGGCGCAGGAATTAAACGGCGAAATTGAAGCCCCAGAGGGCGCTGTGCCGCTTACCGGCCTCGCGCGCGGTGTAGCCTACCGGTTGCTGGAACATTACGGCGTGATGGGCCGCGCTGAAGTAGATGCAGATTTGCGCCAGCTGGACCAGGAAGCCCGCAAGGGACTGCGCCGGTTTGGTATAAGAATTGGGGCATCCAGCCTGTATATGCCCTTTGTGATGAAACCCCACGCCACTGAACTGCGGCTAACAATGTGGGCGATGGCCGGAAACATTGAAGGCCTGCCAACAATCCCGACACCGGGCATGGTGTGGGTGGAAATTAAAGACGGCGCACCGGACACATTTTACGAACTGGCGGGCTTTAAACCGTGCGGTAAAAAAGCTGTGCGTATGGACATGCTGGAACGCCTGGCTGATGCAGTGCGCCCCCTTGGTTCTGGCCGCGACTGGTTTGAAGTAAGCCCTGAAACAATGGGCCTTGTTGGTTTGTCTGGTGAAGATTTTGCCGGGGTAATGAAAACCGCAGGCTACAAGTTTGAAGTGAGGCAGATTGCCAAGGCGAAAGCAGAGCCGGAAGCACCCGCAGAAGCGACACCAGAGGCCGCACCCGAAGCAGCAGAAGCCGAAAAAACTGGCAAGGAAGCTGCGACAACTGCTGCCGCCGAGGCTCTACCTGAGGCGGATAAAGCTGCCGAAGAAACGGCACCAGAAGTTGCGGATAGCACACCTGCGGAGGCCGCGGCGGAAACTGAAACTAAAGCACCAGAAGAAACACCTGCTGAAGAGACAGTGAAGGCGGAAGCAGAAGAAACTGCCACACCAGACACTGAAACTACCGAGACTGAAGCGATTGGGGCTGAAACTACTGACGCTAAAGCCGGTGAAGACGAACTTGTTGAACGCTACTATTTTACCTGGGCACCCAAGCGCAAGCCGCGGCCGCAGGGTCGCAGACAAAATGCTGGTGGCGGTGATGCCAAAACCGGTGATGTTAAAGCGGGCGACGCCAAAGAAGGCCACGCAAGGCCGCGCGGTAAAGGCAAGCTGGGAGATCGCGGCAAACGTGATTTCAGCAGCAAAGGACGGTTGAAGGGTGGTAAAGGAAACCAGCCAAACAAGGGCAACCATGCATCTCGTCCGCCAAAACGTGAAAAGCAGGCTGACCCGGATTCGCCTTTTGCAGCGCTGGCTGGACTGAAAGCAACGCTGGAAAAAAAGAAATAATCGAGAGATTTCTTTAATGGCGGTAAAAAAGGCGGACACATCTCAGGAAACGGGCGAAAAGATCAGACTGGATAAATGGCTCTGGCACGCCCGTTTTTTTAAAACCCGCTCAATCGCATCCAAAGTTTGCAAAGGTGGCAAGGTGCGTATCAATGGTACGCACACTCAGAAGGCCAGCGCGGTGGTACAGCCGGGTGATGTACTTACTTTCCCGCAGGCAAATGACATCAAAGTGATTAAGCTGCTGGAATTGGGTGTGCGGCGCGGCCCCGCCCCGGAGGCACAGACCCTCTATGAAGACCTCACGCCGCCAGCACCAAAGCCGGATAGCCCTGAGGCTGCGCAACCGCCCTTTGTGCGCGATGCAGGCTCAGGCCGCCCCACAAAAGCTGACCGCAGGGCGGTCGATAAGCTCAAAAATCGGGATTGATTTAAGAAACGACGTTAAAAACCGTAGACGCGCCGACAAGTTTTGGGCATAAAACCCAAAGAGACGGTACACTAAACCGGTAGGGATAAACCCCGAGTTGGTTTTCAGGAATTTTTAGGAGACATCCAGTGACCTATATTGTCACCGACGCCTGCATCAAATGTAAATTCATGGACTGCGTTGAAGTATGCCCTGTGGATTGCTTCTACGAAGGCGAAAACATGCTGGTGATCAGCCCGAACGAATGCATTGACTGCGGCGTTTGCGAGCCAGAATGTCCGGAAGAAGCCATTTTGCCAGATACAGAAGACGGTTTGGAAAAGTTGCTTGAGATCAACACAAAATACGCTGAAGTTTGGCCCAATATTACCATCAAGCGCGATCCGCCAGCTGATGCCAATGACTGGGCTGGCAAAGAAGGCAAGATGGAGCACTTCTCCGAAAAGCCCGGCCAAGGTGATTAAGAACCGTACTTGGTAAAACAAGTCAGGAAACCGGGTCAGTTTGCCCGGTTTTTTTGTGCCCTTAGTTTGCCCTGCTCACAAGCATCCCCTGACCTGCCTGCCATTCAGTGGTGACACCATATTTTGTTCAAGATTGTATGAAATACGGCGTTACTTGTTGAATATTGGCATGTTTCTGCGCGCTTTAGGTCACCTAAAACCCGATTATCGATAGTGGGGGCTACTTTTTACCTGAAAAATATGCTATAAGGGTTCCTGAAGAGACATATTACGCCCGGTGGGACTGGCGTGTATGTGGGTGGCTGGTACCACCGGTAAATTTAAAAGATGCTGGGGAATTCCCGATTGTGCACCGAAGCAGGTTTGCGCAAAGGTTTTTTTGGCGGTTTGTTGAGGATACGCCCTGAAAGGGGCAAATCCTGAGGTTTTACGCGGCCTGCGCCCAATATGGTTGCATTTGAAACCTGTCACTTTGCTGTTTGCGCTGGTTTGCAAAGCCTCTGCAATTTGTGTGACTTAAGCAATTTGTATGATTTGGGCTATGCAGCAACACAGCAGCAAGTTTGTAAAAAGGACGATACATCAATATGGCTAAAACTAAAAAAATATTCTCGATCGGCGATTATGTTGTTTACCCCAAGCACGGTGTTGGCAAAATTACCGAAATCGAATCTCAGGAAATTTCAGGTAGCATGCTTGAACTTTATGTGGTTCGCTTTGAAAAAGAACGCATGACATTGCGGGTTCCTATTAACAAGGCTGAAGTAAGTGGCATGCGCCGTCTGTCTTCAGATTCTACGTTGAAAGAAGCTTTCACCACACTTAAAGGCAAAGCCCGCATCAAGCGCACCATGTGGTCACGCCGTGCACAGGAATATGAAGCCAAAATCAATTCAGGTGATCTGATCTCCATTGCTGAAGTTGTGCGTGATTTGCACCGGAACGCGGATCAGCCAGAGCAATCCTACAGCGAGCGTCAAATATACGAAAATGCCCTTGGCCGATTGGCCCGGGAGCTGGCGGCTGTTGAGGATATCGACGAAGAAGCTGCAATCATTAAGCTTGAAAGCGAACTTGCTGCTTAATCAGTTGAATTTCGTTTAAAATTAGCCCGCTCTGATTGGTCAGAGCGGGCTTTTTTGTGGCTTCAAGGATTGTGTCCCCAACCGGCTAACCCTTAATTGGTTTGAACCGATTCTCTCTTTTTTCTTTTGTCATAGCGCGTTTATCGTTCTTTTAGGCTGGCTCGCATTCGGGGCCTGACGAGCAGAACGCCTGTATCTGCTAGCTCTTAATCACTTTTTAATAAATTCAAAAAATAGTTGCTGCATTTACTATAAAAATGGTCATAATGCATGTCATTAATCAGATACATTAAAACCATTCGAACCTAACTTTGACCAGAGAGAGACGTTTGGTAAAGTTGGTACAAACACTCAAGATCGGCAGAAGCACTAAAGGCTATTGGTTCAAACATCTGGGAGGGTATTTTGGCGAGAGGCAACTGGGCGACAACGGAAGACAGGAAATTAATTCGTTTTGCGATGCGCGCACCGATGTTAGAGCGCGACGAAGAAGCGGATCTTGCCATAAGTTGGCAGCAGGACCGCGACGAACACGCGTTGAAAAA
>Ga0316204_10003448_pt1 | contig 31660 bp, 23 predicted proteins | sample 6monrhotite_MG_2_FD_205661 | JGI IMG/M metagenome (GOLD analysis project Ga0316204, IMG submission 205661) | Microbial mat bacterial communities from mineral coupon in-situ incubated in ocean water Damariscotta River, Maine, United States -... | ecosystem: Environmental > Aquatic > Marine >... | reverse complement strand
ACCAGACCGAGAAAGTCGCTAGACTGGAAATGCCCAGCCGAACTGTTTCTTCCTGAAGACGCTTTTGACTTCAAGGCTTACTGGGCTGATAAACTTAACATTGTTGCACTTGGACTTTGAAACCGCCCATTATAAAATTGGTTGGTTATTTTTAAATTTAAGCGTAACATAAAATAATGACTTAAAAGTATCACGGAGCAATTATAAAGTTTAGCTTGCAACTTCACAAAAGTTTAAATCTAGTAGTTTAAATCTAGTGCTTTCGGTGTTCTCCGATTCAACACTTAACATGAAGCTTTTCACGCACAACGGGGTGTATCGACATTTTCACTACAAGAATGAGGTTGAGATATGACAAGCCAAGACAACACGATGGCTCACTCAAATAGCCACTCTGAAGCAAAAAAATTCCCCCTCCTGCGCCGCCTCTCTGTCGTCAGTCTGATAGCAATGTTCGCTACTGCGACTATTTTGATATTGCTCCATCGACAAGATCAAATTTCTGAGCATGAAAAAATTGCTGCCAATGAAAACGTAACAACCATAAATTTCCTAGCGCATACATTGAGAGAGCAAATCAATACCTTGATTGCCCGAAGCACAGGAAAAGACAGTAAGACCTTGCAGCAAAACAGTGAATTTAAGGCTTTAGTTACTTCTGAACTTAGTAGGACAAGTAAAGACGATATTCTCAAGCTAAAGATATACAACATGGCGGGTATCGCCATCTACTCTTCAGCCGTAAATGAAATCGGTGGAAGTAGTCAGCACCCAGATTGGCTGGAGCAAGCTCGGCACGGTAGAACCGTGAATAGTGTTGAGCATCGTGATACGTTTCTCGGAAAATCTGGTGAAATGCTAGGCATTGATATTGCCTTGACATACAAGTCACTACACTATGCTGGCAAGCAGATTGGCGTTATTGAAATATATCGTGATGCAACTCAGCTTTTCGAGCGTGTTCGTACGAACGCTATCAAAATTGCCCTGGTGATTTTTAGCGCGTTTGCTGCACTTTATGCGGCACTTTTTTTTACCGTATTCAGGACTGATCGCGAGCTTGATAACTGGCAAAATACGATTACCGAAAGTGAGAAGTCACTCAAAGATGCGATAAATTCACTAGCCGAATCAAGCAACTTGCTCAACAGTATTATTGACACAGCACCCATTCGAATTTCCTGGAAGGATAGGGAATTGCGCTATCTCGGTTGCAACCCCCTTTTCGCCAAAGATGCGGGAGAAACTCAGCAGAGTATCATTGGCAAAGAGGACAGGCAGTTAGGTTGGAAAGAACAAGCCGAACTTTATCGCAGTGATGACCAGCAAGTCATGGAAACCGGCATTCCAAAGCTTGCCTATGAGGAGCCGCAAACTACTCCTGAAGGCAAGACCATTTGGCTGCGAACTTCCAAAGTGCCGCTGCGAAATGCGGATAACAAAATAGTGGGGCTGCTGGGTATCTACCAGGACGTTACTGGTCAAAAGCGGACATTGAAGGCCTTGCAGGAAAACGAGTTGCATTTAAAGCTCGCGCAATCCATGGCACATCTAGGCAGTTGGAACTATGACTTGGGAAATGGCCGAATTAGCTGGTCAAATGAATTATGTCGAATTTTCGGAATGCCACCGGAAATAACTAATCCCGACATTGATACCTTTAATAATCTGATACATACTGATGACCGAGCAAGCATGCAGGCATGGATATTAGCTCACATTACCGGAAAACACCCTGGGGCAATAGCATGGCGCTGTGTCAGACCCGATGGCACGATCAGATATCTTAACGGCCAAGGCGAGTTGAGATTCAATGCACATGGCAATCCGTCCCATTTATTAGGAACTGCTCAAGACATTACCGATCTCAAACAAGTGGAAGAAAAATTACTGATTTATCAGTTTGTCAGCAACAACGCCCCAGATAGCATATTTTGGATTGATGAGCAGGCGCGCATCATTTATGCAAATGAAGCAACCTGTAAGGCCTACGGTTATACAAAAAAAGAACTGTATAAAAAAACTATCCTTGATATTGATCTAGACGCCGACCCTGATGGCTGGCCCGAACACTGGAAAATGTTACAGCAGAAGGGGCGCAGCACTTTTGAAACAAACCACAAGCGCAAAGATGGCTCAATTTTCCCAATAGAGGTTTCCGCAAACTTTATCCAATTTGAAGGACAAGAGTTAAATATCACCTTTGTCAGAGACATCAGCAAACGCAAACAAAACGAAAAAGAATTACTCATTGCCGCCGCCACCTTTGAAACACATGAGGCCATTCTAATAACCGATGTAAATGCCAAAATTGTCCGTGTCAATCGGGCATTTTCAGAGATCACGGGCTATAGCACAGAGGAAGTGATTGGAAAGAATCCCAGCCTCATGCACTCGGGACGGCATGACCGTAGTTTTTACATCGAAATGTGGCAGCGTTTGCTGCATGACGGGGCTTGGGCTGGAGAAATTTGGGACAGACGAAAAAACGGTGAAATTTATCCTAAATGGATGACCATCACCGCAGTCAAACATGATCAACAGGAGATCACCCACTACGTGGCCATCTTCAGCGACATCACCGCGCGTAAACGGATTGAGCAAGAAATTCATAATCTGGCATTTTATGATGTACTGACCAAGCTCCCCAACCGTCGACTATTCCTTGATCGTTTCCGTACTGCACTTAGCGCTTCCGCACGGCGCAACGACTATGGCTCTGTGCTGTTCATCGACTTGGATCGTTTCAAAGCACTTAATGACATGCTTGGACATGAATATGGAGATTTATTGCTCATCGAAGTAGGCAAACGAATTAAATCCTGTGTACGCGAAATAGACACGGTGGCACGCTTCGGAGGGGACGAATTTGTTGTGCTGACCGAGTCATTTGGTCAAGATCAGGATGAGGTTACTCCCAAGGTAGCCATATTAGCCGAAAAAATTCGTGAAGCGCTATCCCTTCCGTATTATCTCAGGGATCATGAACATCACAGTTCGCCGAGTATTGGCATCAGCCTATATCATGGCAATGAAGATTCTGTAGAAACATTGATCGAACATGCAGACATGGCCATGTATCAGGCAAAAAATTGTGGGCGCAATGCGGTACGTTTTTTCGATCCTATTATGCAGAAAAACGTAGCGATGCATGATGAGCTGAATAATGATTTGCATTACGCCATAGAGTTGCAACAACTACATTTGCATTATCAGATTCAAGTTGACAACGATAATCGTCCTCTAGGTGCGGAAGCATTTCTACGTTGGGAACACCCAGAGCGTGGCATCATCATGCCCGGTGAATTCATCCCGATTGCCGAAAAAAGTGCGCTGATAATTGACATTAGCCGCTGGGCTTTGCAAATGGCCTGCCAACAACTCGCCATGTGGAAAAAAGATGAAAAGACATGCGATTTAACGCTTACTGTCAATATCAGTGCTAAGCACTTCGACATGCCAAGTTTTGTAGAAGAAGTCGGCGACATTTTGATGTCGTATAAAGCCAATCCAAATCGTTTAAAAATGGAACTCTCGGAAAAACTAGTACTGGCGGAGCAGGGCAATACGATGGATAAAATCCATGAATTAAAAAAAATGGGTGTTAGGTTGTCTATGGACAATTTCAACACGGTTTATTCATCACTATCGTTTATTAAGGAGCTATCCTCTGATCAACTCAAAATACATCAGGAGTTTGTGCAAGGCATTACCAAAAACGGCAATGATGCACAGTTGGTTCAGACCATCATTGATCTAGCCAAATCAATGGATATGAACGTATTTGCCGAAGGGGTGGAAACTGAAGAACAGCGGGCTTTTCTTAAGCAACATGACTGTAATACCTATCAGGGATACCTGTTTGGCAAGCCAGTTCCTATCGAGGAATTCTATAAGGTGATTAAGCAATTGTAATTCTGTTAAAGCTCTTAATCATGTTCGAAAATTGAGTTTACCATGAGTTTTGCCGAGCATTTATGGAAGCCCGTGTCACGACAAAATTCTCACTAAGAAAAATATCTCTTACACCACAAATATACACTCATTATTATCACCAGCCCTGCATCATTTTGTAACCTTTTTCGGCTAATTTTCGAATATGCTATTGAGGGAAGAAAGCCATGCGGCCAGATAAAACATTAATTGGTTAAATAACTTTACCTCCACGTGTAATAAAACAGGATCTCCACCGACCAACAATTCTAGGGATCGCCCCTATTCAACCAAAAAGGAGTTACAACATGAACAAGCAACAAGTCTTATCAGTCGCAATCGGAGGTTTACTAGCACTTGGGCTATCTGCGAATGCAAGCGCCAGCGGCAATAAAATGAGCATGGAAAAATGTTTCGGCATTGCCAAAGCGGGCATGAATGATTGCAGCAGTAATAAGTCCGCACATTCCTGTGCCGGGCAAGCCAGCAAAAACGGCGACGCTCATGACTTCGTGGCAGTTCCTAAAGGTACGTGCAACAAAATCGCCAATGGCAGCCTTGGCGACGGCATGAAGATGAAAAAGGCAATGTAAAAAATGCCCGCAAGCAATAATACATTGCCGTGTAACGCAGGTATTGGCCTGCGGGCACCTCATTACAATGAGGTTTTGAACACTTTACCTAAGTTAGGCTGGGTAGAAGTGCACAACGAAAATTTCTTTGGTGGCGGTGCGCCGCTGCACACCTTGCTTAAGGTGCGCGAGCATTATCCTGTTAGCCTGCATGGCGTAGGCATGGGTCTAGCTTCACCAGCTCCGCTCAATGAAAACCATCTGTCTGCATTGCAGCAACTATGCAATGCAGTACAACCCGCTGCCATATCCGAACATTTATGCTGGAATGCTGCCGATGGTTTGGTCGTCAACGATTTACTGCCGTTCCCTTACACCAAAGAGGCATTGCAACATGTGGCGCAACGTGTGGAACGTATTCAGGACACACTAAATCGCCAATTGCTAGTAGAAAATCTTTCCAGCTATTTAACTTTTTCGCACAGTGAAATGACTGAGGGTGAATTCCTCGCCGAACTGACTCAACGTACTGGCTGCGGAATATTGTTCGATGTGGAAAACCTCTATGTAAATGTGCGCAATCTAGGCGTGGATGCCGATGCATTCATTAAGGCCATCCCTGCTAACTCAGTAAAAGAATATCACCTTGCCGGATACAGCATGCGTGACGGCTGTCTAGTCGATACTCACGACCATCCCGTATATCCAGAAGTGTGGGACTTGTACGAAACGGTATTGCAGAAAATTGGCCCGCGACCCACTTTGATTGAATGGGATTCCGACATTCCCGCACTAGCAGTATTGATGAGCGAAGCACAGCAAGCACAGCGCAGAATGGATGCACTCCATGTCTAACTTAAACGATGAACTATCACATTTTGCGCACGCCATAGTGCAAGGGGAGGAACCCTCTTCTCTTATCCGAACTGACTACACAAACTATTCACTTGCCACCGGCATCGAGATCTACCGCAATAATTATCGCGGAAATCTGCACGACGCTCTGGCAGGTGCTTATCCGGTCATCAAGCAATTGCTGGGTGACGATTTCTTTCGCATGATGGCACTAAATTTTATCAAGCAATATGCTTCGCGTAGCGCTAACCTACATCACTACGGAGCGGAGTTGGCAGATTTCTTGACGAACTTCAAAGCTGCGCAAGAGCTAGTATATCTATCCGATGTAGCGTGCTTGGAGTGGGCTTGCCACACAGCCTACTTTGAGAATGATGCCACCACCCTAGATCTCGCACAACTGGCGAAATTTCCGCCTGAGCAACATCCACACTTAATTTTTAGCGTACATCCTGCTGCTCACATTGTGCGTTCGCGCTATCCGATCAACGCTATTTGGCAGGCACATCAACCCGGCGCATCCAGTGACTTCCATATCGACCTTGATAGCGGCGACTGCATTGCCATGAGCTATCGCACAGACGATGAAGTGCAAGTTGCCGAACTCGCTGAAGCGGAGGCCGAATGGCTGCAATATATTCAAGCTGGGAAGCCACTCGACGCAGCGACCATCGCCACACTGGAACATCATGCCGATTTTGATTTGCAAACCACGCTACTGAAACTAGTCACACTGAATGTGTTGATTGATGTTCACTAGGAGAACAATATGAATCCCTTAATCCGTTTAGCGAAACACTACTACACCGCCTCACATTGGCCGGAGCATCTCGCCCCACTGCTCGACTTAGCGATACGCCTATTTTTGGCAAATGTATTTATTAAGTCAGGTCTGACCAAGATACAAAGCTGGGACAGCACGCTGTATTTGTTCAACGATGTCTACCAAGTACCGCTGCTGCCGCCCGAAATCGCTGCCTATATGGCAACGGGTGCCGAACTCGGTCTGCCCGTATTGCTGGTACTGGGTCTATTCGGACGTTTCGCGACGGCGGGACTATTCATCCTCAATGCCGTCGCAGCCTATTCCTACTTTTCAGAACTCAGTCAGGCAGGGCTGAATCAACATCTTTATTGGGGGATTTTATTGGCTGTTCTGCTGGCAATTAGCCGAAATACATGGTCTATAGACACTTGGTTGGAAAAACACATGGCTAAACAGCATTCAAAACCGTGATGTACTTCAATTTTGTTTTATCTTAAACTAGTTACCTCAGGATAGATTAATCACTTGTCTCATTCCACGCTAATACCCCACGCTGCTGGAGAGAGAAGGTGGAATGAACACTGCCCCCAGCAGGCAATTGAATTTCGATTGAATTTCTGGCGCTTAGTGAGCGAAGATATTTAACACTGGATAACTCTGCCTGAAAAGAATCGCTTTCTGGCGGCTCTGAATCATCACTATAAGAACTTGTTACACTCATTGATGAACATCCGCCAAGGCTGGCAAATAACAAGGCAAATATAAATAATTTTTTCATCATCTTCTTCCTGCGTTCTTGTCGATTTAATAAGCTGTCTAAGAGTGTTATCGGCAGAGTTTGGGAAATATTTAGCATGTGCGATAAAAAATATTTAACGCGATGTGTTAGCCATATCACTGAATAGAGGCCGTATAATTATGCAGCCCTGTGGATTTATAGGCATACGAAGGAGGCTTGGAATTCACCTATGATTATTGACTCACGTATCACCCCGCTCACGAAGTCGCTGACAAGACATAAGCTAAATGTTAACGTGTCTGTATATGTGTGGTCTTGTCAGATGTAAATGCTACATCCTCCAAACTTAACCTTCAAGGAATACAGAATATGAAAAATCATCGTCCTCTGATTTCCGCTGCTATTAGCAGCTTACTCGCCCTCGGCATCACCACCTCGATCAACAGCGCGTTTGCCGCCGACCAAGAAAAGTGTTTCGGCGTTGCGAAAGCTGGACATAACGGATGCAACAGCAATGTCAATCAGCACTCCTGCGCTGGGCATTCTGTAATCGACAATGATCCAAATGACTTTACAACTGTCGGCAAAGGTACTTGTGTGAAAGTCGGTGGCACATTAAAACAACCGTCCAAAGCACATAAAGGAAGCTAAACTCGTCTCAGAATTCATTGCTTTAATACATGCACGGGCATGCATACCTCCCGCTTACTTGATGAAGGTTTTTGATGCTACAACGTAAAATTTGGTTGGCTTTTATTTTTGTACTGATGCTGGGTGTCGCGGTATCTGCTCATATTGTTTATCTGGGTGGCTCAGTACAAAACATCAACCGCATGTTCGTTGCTGAAAAGTTACCTTTATCCCAACGCCTCGGTGAATTGCGAGGTGTTATCGCGAACGACGAACGTCTTTTGTATGAATACTACTCATACACTGCGACACGTGAAGACTTTCAATTACAGCGTGCACAAAACAAAAAGCGCTTGGAAGGCATTCTCGCCAAGCTTGAAGGCGTGGCATTGCTTGAAGAGGATAAAAGATCCAACTTCGAAGTGGCAGAATTGCGCAAAAAATTAATGGCATTTGGGAAGTTGTCTGAAGCCCTATATTCCACACTTGCCAATAGCAGTGTGGATTGGGACAAAGCTCGGGCTATTCTGGCTCAAGTCAAACCTGAAGTACGACAGATAGAAAAGACCCTCGCCGTCATCTCAGCGTCAAACCAACAAGCAGTACACGACTTGGGAGTGGACTCACAAAGCAGCGTGTCCACCATGATAAGTTCCGTTATCGGTTTCTCGGTATTGATTCTTGCCATCGCATTTTTCGTTGGCTACTACGTTGTTGCCATCATTCGTGAAGGTGCGGAACGGCGTAGGTTGGCCTTGTTCGCAGAGCGTGATCCAAATCCAGTTTTAAGCCTCACTGCTGACGGCAAAGTGCGTTATGCGAACCCTGCCAGCACTGAACTACTAAAGCTGCTAGGGCTTGCTAGCGGACAACTCTCTCAGCTATTACCCTCAGACTTAAATAGCCATTTGTCAGCAACCCGTGCTGCGCCCGTGCTAAATACGCAATTTGAATATGCTCACGGCGCGCATACGCTAGAGTGCACTGTGGCCTATCTGGCGGACTTTGCCGAGTTTCATGTTTATCTCAAAGATGTCAGCTCACGTAAACAAGCCGAGGAGCGGCTTGCTTATCAGGCCTACTTTGATGATGCCACTGGCCTACCCAATCAATACAAATTAAGAGATGACTTGCAACTCGCACTTACGCAACAATGTGCAGGTTCGGTAATGATGATCGTGGCCGATCATGAGCAAGAAATACTTGAAAGTTTTGGCGCAGCAGAAACTGAAAAATGGCTAGTCAAAGTAGCTCAACGCTTGCGCGAAGCACTCGACAGCGACATTGAGAAGCTCTATCGCTTCGGCAGCAATGCTTTCGTACTGCTACGCTTGCCCTGCAATTTATCCGCTGCTGAACAACGCGCTCAATTCCTATTGAGCACCGCCCAACAACCGCTGCATGTCAATACACATGAACTGTTTTCAACACTCTCAATTGGGGCCGCACTCATGCAATGCGGGAATGCCTCCGATACGGCGAACATGGTTGAAACAATGGTTCAACAATCAGCCTCAGCCTGCAACCGCGTACGGCGTAGCGGAGGCAACGCTTTCGCCCTTTATGACGAAGCTATGAGTAGCGCTGCCGCCAAAGTTTTGCATCTTGGCGCAGATTTGCACCATGCGCTAAAAAACAATGAGCTGCGTTTGCTATACCAACCGAAGGTGGAGGCTGCAACAGGCCGCTTGCTCGGCATGGAAGCACTGATTCGTTGGATACATCCTGAACGCGGCATGATATCTCCTGTCGAGTTCATCCCCATCGCCGAAGACACCGGACTAATCGTAGCCATTGGACGCTGGGTATTGCGTGAAGCCTGCCGGCAAAATGCTGAGTGGCAGGAAATGGGACTGCGTCCTTTAAGAGTGGCGGTCAACCTTTCCGCCCGCCAGTTCAATTCAGACGAATTACTAAATGAAATTGATGCCGCTCTTGCTGATACAGGCCTTCCTGTCAGCTCTCTGGAACTGGAAATCACCGAAAGCATGGTGATGTCCGACCCTGAAAGTGTCATCCAATTGCTAGGCTCTATCCATGATAGAGGCATCCACATCGCGCTCGACGACTTCGGCACTGGGCATTCCTCTCTTGCATATCTAAAACGCTTCCCGATTGATTGTCTGAAAGTAGATAGAGCCTTCATCAAAGACACGCCCGAAAATGCAGATGATGTGGCTATTGCTAAAACCATCATAGCAATGGCACAAGCACTTGGCCTATCAACAGTCGCGGAGGGGGTGGAAACTGAGCCACAGTTAGAATTACTAAAGAATTTGGGCTGCGATCAGATACAAGGTTATTTCTTCAGTCGCCCATTATCTGCGGAAGATTTTCTAGCCTACTATCGTGCCCAACGGTAATACAAAAGGCCTATTTACCCAGCTACAATTTGATGAAATGTGCACCGAGCAATTCCACACGACTGCTGATGCCATCCCAAAGACTCATAGCATATGAGACTCAATTACTACGCCGCTTATTCGATTCTGTTAACTAAAATGCGCGTCAGCAAATATTGCTTGCCATAACTAAAGGTCAACACACCTTCATGCGAATAGGAGGACACCTTCTCTCCATGATGTTTCCAGTGTCGATTAGTTGAACCAATCAGTTTCTCGACCTCAGCCAAAGCCATGCCAATCTTTAGCCGAAAAAACTTACCTCCTGACAATGGCACACCAATAACCTGTCCATCAACAGCCTGACCATCAATAATCGACTTATCTGTTTTAACCACGCTATTGGCGGGCATCCTCTTTTTAGCGGCCACAGCTTTGACATTAGGTCTACTTACCGAGTCGGCATGCGTTTTGTTCTGTTGCGATGCACAAGCGCTGAGCAAAGCGAACATTAATAGCGTGAGAAGTAGATGCAAGTATTTCATTTCACTTTCCCTTGTAGATGATTTCCTAACTTGCCAATAGATTTAGATTCAAGCTGTAATGGCCAAACTATACGACCCCTACTTTAATCACGCCAATTAATAGAGAGCCGCTAGTTCGAGTTGCAGTTGGCATACAATCATAACGTAGCAGCTAATTTAGTAAAGGGAGGCCTTATAAACTATTCAAGGCGGCCAAAACCAGCAATTCATCAAGAACAATAACTTTTCAAATATCAAGGAAACACATTTATGAGATTACTTCACACTATGCTCCGTACTGGCGATCTTGATCGTTCAATTGACTTCTACACCAATGTACTTGGTCTGCGACTGCTGCGTCGTAAAGACTACCCAGAAGGAAAGTTCACCTTAGCGTTTCTCGCGTATGGAGAGGAGAGCAAAGAGACTGCCATCGAATTGACCTACAATTGGGGGGTAGACAGTTATGACATGGGAACGGGATTCGGTCATTTGGCTTTCGAAGTGCCCAATGCTTTTGAATTTTGTGAGCAGGTAAAGCACAAGGGAGGAAAGATCCTCAGAGAAGCAGGGCCGATGAAAGGAAGTACAACAATTCTTGCATTCATATGCGACCCCGACGGCTACCAAATTGAACTTATTGAAAGAAAGCATTAGAAAACACGGCACCATTCATCAAGCTATAAACCGCAGTTCAATCCACAGATTACGCAGATTAACGCAGATTTTCTGCCTCTACGCCCAATGGGTGCGTAGGAAATTCAGCATTAGATGTTGTTTAATCTGTGGAATCTGCGGATAACTTCTTTTTCTAGGATCAACCATCACCTCTTTGCCCCACCGTCCAATGACTAATGTATTTTTTCCTGTTCATTCATCGCTAATGAATTTTTCAGTACAGGTCAAATAGCTAGACAGTTACATCTTCTGTTTAATCGCCAAAATCGCTTGGTTGCGCAAGGTGCGCAGCAAGGATAGTTGACGTTCGGATACTTGCAGGCTGTTTGCGGTCTGCATATCCGCATAAATCAATCCTATGGCTTTTTTATTCACCATGATTGGCAATAATATAAAACATTGCGCATCTATTGCCTCGCTATACCACTTGGGGATTTTGTCAGCAATTTTACCCGCTTGAACGTCTTCAATTACGATATCCAAACCTTTATCGATGGCCAAATGGAATACGTCGGGAATGAAGTTCAGTGAAAACTTCAGCTTCGGTAGGATGGTGTCCACATGTTCACCAAAACCGAATCTGGCTGCCATCATATTTTGCCGATTATCACGAATAAAAATCAGCGAGTGCTTGAATCCCATGCTGCGATATATCGTCTCCAACACCATTAGCAACAAGTCATTCAACTTGAAATCTTCAACCAGCGTATTCGTCACATCTTGAATACCCGCGCTCAGGACTGACTCGGGATCGACCTGAGGAGTAATTTCGCCCGCGCTCATATCCAGCGTTGCCGTATCCAACAAGGTCACGCCGTCCATAGAGTCGGGTTCAGATTTAACCGGCTCACGCACACCGCTCCATGCGCTTATTTTTTGCAATAACGGACTTTTTTTCGAAGAGATACCTAAAAAGCCAGAGCGTTGATACAGGTCATTCAAGCCTATTTCCAACACAGAAGAAAGACTCTTCTCTGTTACTTGCAGCGCGCTGCCATAGCGCCCGCTGAGCTTCTTCAATTCCGTGCTTTTTTGTTTAGCATCCGTAATTACCGAAGCGAGACATAGTTCGTTGGCAAGATTCACGGTGACAATCAACTGATCTACATCGTTATGCGCTTTTCTCACTTTTTCCGCAGGAAGTTTACGCATCCCTGCTACTAGGCGCGGCGGAAACTTCCATGTTTCTGCCACGCCTATGCCCAACTGGTTATAAGATATACCCAGCACTTTAATAGAGGCTTGATCTTCGCTAATCTCCTGATCTTCCATCAAGCGAGTGACCTGCTGACTTTCTTCGAAGAAATAGAATATCGCTAGCAATCGTCCTAAATTATGGAACATTGCACAGATCATGGCCTCTTCCGCGTCTCCCGGATGCCCGCTACTAGCAAGCTCTGCGGCCAAAATTCCCGAGAAAAACGAAGCTATAACTTCATCCTTCAACTCTTGAGCTTGGGCTTTATTCTGCAAAAACTCAAACAGAATAAGTGTCATAGCGACATTACGAACCGTGTCAAAACCAAGAATAACGACAGCTTTAGAAATCGTGTTGATATTGCCACCAAACTGTCCAAACGAAACAGTATTCACCAGTTTGAGCAATTTATTGGTCAGAGCAAAATCTTGCAAGATGGTTTTTGCCAGCTTACCTGGACCTTCCGACTCGGAAGATACAATTTTGTTGATTTCGCCGATAGTACCGGAAAGTGCAGGAAAATCGCTTTTGCTACGCATACGCCGCAGCAGAAAATTTAAAGTGCTATGCGTATCGCCAGCAGCTTTCGCTAAGCCGCTGTCCTGGCTAGCATCCAAATAGTTCAGTAATTCCTGCCGCATAGCTGCTGCATCAGAGAAACGGCCTTGTGGCTTCTTAGCCACGGCCTTGAGAATAATAACTTCGAGACGCTCGTCGATATCTGAATTTAGCTTAGACGGCGACATTACTTTTTCATGCGCAGCGCGATGCAACACCTGCGCGACTGAATCTCCAGACACCGCCGCTTTGCCTGTGACCATTTCATACAACATAATGCCGACTGAGAATATGTCCGAACGGAATTCCACACCTTGCGAAGTGATGCGTTCCGGTGCCATATACTGCGGCGTACCGTCTATGCCACCTGCTGCGCTTGCCTTGTAGCCAACATGGCGTGCAATGCCAAAGTCCAACAACATAGGCTGCCCGCTTGGCGCAACAATCACATTACCGGGTTTGATATCAAGATGCATCACGCCCTGCTCATGTGCGTAAGCCAAACCATCCAACACCCCTGCCACCAATCTCGCAGCATGAGCCATTGTCATCGCGCCACTGCGCTTCAATATCTGAGCTAGTGTTTCTCCTTCTATGAAAGCAGTCACCAGATAAGGCACGCCCTCGTGCTCACCTGCGTCGTACACGGTGACGATATTCGAATGCTGAAATTTACTCGCAATGCGGGCCTCGTGTAACAAGCTCTCTTTTTGCTGAACGGAGGACGTGCGCAATACCTTAATGGCGACTTGACGCTCAAGCTGAGGATCATCGGCGAGATAAACGGTGCCCTGCCCGCCTCTGGATATCTCACGAATTACTTTGAAGCGACCGATTGCTGAGGGTGCTGACATATTAAAAGATTGCCCTGACTCTTGAAAATTACACTTACAAAGCCACTACGCTCATATCAACGTAGGCAATGTACAAACTAACTTCCCCAGTAATTTGACTGGAGACTCAGGCGAAAACTAAATCGCGCCCTCATTAAGTTCACCAGTGCGTATACGAATAACCTGCTCTATTGAAGAAACAAATATTTTGCCGTCGCCGATTTTTCCGGTACACGCCACCTTAACAATTGCCTCAACCGCAGTATCCAACATCTCAGATGTCACCACGATTTCAATTTTAATTTTAGGCAAAAAATCCACCACATACTCAGCGCCGCGATACAACTCAGTGTGGCCTTTCTGACGCCCAAAACCCTTCACCTCGGTCACGGTAAGTCCACTAACGCCCAGTTCAGATAAAGCTTCGCGCACTTCGTCGAGTTTAAACGGTTTTATGATGGCTTCTATTTTTTTCATGATATCTCTCGCAAAAATGATGTGTAAGTATAACCTGAAACGCTTTTGCACCAACACACAGGGCAAAGCAAGCTAATGAGCTATCAGTCCAAGCCCTATAACGGAGGCACTAGCCGCCGTGTCTCTATGCTGAAAACGTATTATTAAAAGTCACCCTGATAACGTACCGTAATAGGGTAACGCCAATCTTTGCCAAAGCCACGATCCGTGATGCGCACCCCAACAGGTGCCTGACGGCGTTTATATTCGTTGATCCGAATTAGCTTCACCACACGCTGCACATCTGCTTCCGCATAACCTTGAGCGACGATTTCGGCGATGCTGAAATTTTGCTCAACGAAATACGCCATGATCGCATCTAAAATATCGTAGGATGGCAAGCTGTCCTGGTCGGTCTGATCTGGTTTTAATTCGGCACTGGGCGGACGCGTAATGATGCGTTCTGGAATCACCCTCCCCAAGGTATTGCGATAATTTGACAAGCGATACACCCAAGTTTTGCTTACATCCTTTAGCACTGCAAAGCCACCCGCCATATCGCCGTATAAAGTACAGTAGCCAACCGTCATTTCGGATTTGTTACCCGTCGTCAACACCAACGAGCCGCTCTTATTAGACAAGGCCATAAGCAAAACACCTCGTATACGGGCTTGCAGGTTCTCTTCTGTTGTATCAACAGGCAAACCCTTAAACAAGGGAGACAAAGTATCTTGCAGCGCAGCAAAAGTCGGCTGTATATCCAACTCTTCATAGTCCACACCCAACAAGCTCACCATCTCGCGCGAATCGTCGATACTTATCTGTGCGGTATATGGCGAGGGCATCATTACCGCGCGCACCTTATCCACACCCAGTGCATCTACTGCAATGGCTAGCGTCAACGCTGAATCAATGCCGCCTGACAAACCCAGCAACACACCGGGAAAGCGATTTTTTTGAATGTAGTCACGCACTCCCAGACATAAAGCACGGTAGATGCTCGCGTCCTCTGTCTCCACTAGAGTCTGCTCACCCGCTTGCAACTCGCCATCAACTATTTCAACGAAGCCCAACACTTCTTCAAAAGCTGCGAATTGATGCGTCACATCTCCTGAACTGTCCATCACGAAGGAAGCACCATCAAATACCAGTTCGTCCTGACCGCCCACCATATTGGCATACACCATCGCTAAGCCCGTCTCAGCGATACGTTCGCGTATGGTGTCATACCGCATTACTTGTTTATTGAAGTGATATGGAGACGCATTCAGCACCAACAAGATCTGTGCTCCTGCCTCCTTTGCTCGTGTGACCGCATGCTCGTGCCACACATCAGCACAGATGTTGATGCCAAATTTAACGCCATCTATCTCAAACACACAAACTGCGCTGCCATGTTCGAAATAGCGTTCCTCGTCGAATACACTATGGTTCGGTAGCGCATGCTTGTGATAAGTGGCGACTATCTTGCCGTTGAGCAATATTGAGGCTGCATTGTAAAAACGCCTACCAATCTGATGTGGGTGGCCGACGACAAGCGTAATATCCGACACTTGCTGCGCCAGATCATACAAAGCTTTATCACAAGCCCGATAGAAACCTTCGCGCAGCAATAAATCTTCCGGCGGGTAGCCGCATAGACTCAGTTCTGGCGTAAGTAAAATTGTAGCGCCTTGCTGTTTTGCAGCTTGCGCATATTCGATAATCTTAGCGGCATTTCCCTTAAGGTCACCCACAATGCAGTTAATTTGTGCGATTGCTACTTTCATCTTATCTGTCTCATTAATATCCTGAAAAATCCGTCACCCTTCACGTTTCACCGCCTCATTTAACATGATAAAAGCGCTGGGAAAGTGCTTCTCCCTTAACCCTATCAAAACGAGCTCCCATCGCTAGCGACAACTTATCCAAACGATCATCGGGTAGCGGGTGAGTTTTGAAAAGCAAAGCAACACTTCCCTCATCCTTGGCAAAATGCCCAATTTGTTGCAACACGCTAGGTAAGCCATAAGCATCATATCCGGCGCGCGTAGCAAGCACCACACCCATACTATCAGCCTCGAATTCTGCATCTTTATCCAGTGAACGCGAGACGATTTCAGCGCCACCACCGATCAGCTTCTGCACTGCGTCATTATTATCAACTTGTCGGTTAATCGCATTGCCACCAGCCTCCACCAACTTGCTCTGTTGCAATATCTTCAAGTGATGTTTACGAACAACATGTCCAATCTCATGCCCCAGCACGCCAGCCAAATCAGCTTCGTTTTGCAATAATTTATACAAGCCTAGCGTGACATAAATATATCCACCTGGCGCTGCGAATGCATTTACATCACTGGACTGAATTACCCCGAAATTCCAGGGCAGATCAGGACGCTCGCTCTGATTTGCCACCCAGCGCCCCACATTGTTAACGTACTGCTGCAACTTAGCATCCTTAACGAGAGGAGCCGCACCCAGCAAGTCGCCAGCGATTTGCCTACCAATGGCAACCTCCTCTTCCTGAGTTGTACCCATGACTTCTTTGATGATGTTTGCTGTCTCGGGGCTAACTGGCAACTGTTTAAGAATTTGCGGAGGTATAGGAATTGCCTTGATCTGATCCTGAAGCGCGCCAAAATCAAATGCCGAAACTGAGCCACAAATCGTAAACAACACCGAAACAAATAAATATTTAAATAACGTTTTCATAGCCTCTCCTATTCTACTTCGGGAAGATAGTCGAACTTACGTGCGACCAGCTTGCCTGCATTAGCAAACTGCTGAGCCTGAGCTTTGGATACAGAATAAGATTCTGCGAGTCGCATTTCTTGCGCATTAAATTTTGCCGCTTTCAACTCCTCTTCACCCAAACCGCGAACCCCAGTGCTCGCAACGACCTTACCCGTCCCCGCGCGACCCGAAGCCATGCTCAACAAACCCTTGGCCTCATTATTGGTTTTCTTGTAATTGCCCTTGCGAATACTTAGCATACGCACCCAACCTTTTCCTCTGGCGCTTTTGATTTTTAACCAGCCACCATCTTTAGCAAAAATTTTCACCTTGTCATGTGCTTTAAGCTTTCCCACTAATTTAGCATCACCGAATGCTTCCTTGCGAATATCCGTAGCTCTCAATGCCACGCCAGACTTGGCTGCTAGCGCATTAGAAAGCGTTAGCAAGCACAGCAACACTGTAATTCCAATTTTCAGCAATTTCATGCTTTCATCTCCTGTTGTATTTCCCACTCTAATATTGCGTTAGCAAACAACACCCGCCAACTCGCTCTAGCCTTCTCTCCACCGCTAACAGTGCCCTGATAGGTGAACCAAGTCGCAACATTTTCTGGCTTTGCCAAATTTTTTCCTAATAGTACAGGCAATTTTTCCAGCACAACATCCCTGTCCGCAAGGATACGTGCTTGCACTGTCGCATCATTTACATCGGCTACCCAGGAAACGGCAAAGGTATGTTCGAGTAAATCCCACACACCTTTTTGAATGCCTCGTACGACATCCACACTCTTGGTTTCAGTACCGGAACGCTCTAGTCCATTGCGAATACGTTCCAAAACCACATCAACCATCAAATTCTGCTTTCCATCCAAACGAATCAACAACAGCGTAGCACCCAGCTCCCCGCCGCTCTCCAGTGACACGCGCACCATATTCTGCTCCAAGGCTCTAACAGTGCCTGAAGCATAAACACGTGACAGCGTAAAAAACACCACGGCCAAGGCCACTGGCCCTGTCAAATTGATATAGGTATTGCTGAAATTGATACTGGCATAGGAAATAGCGAGCAACATAAATTGTGATAGACCAAACATGCTGTTGACCTTGTCGCGTCCAACATTGGTATAGAACGCCCAAGCTGTCGCCCAAATTAACAGCAAGGTCAGTAATAAATAGGCTAGCTTAGCTTCTGGAAAGCGCAAGTAATCCGCATGTTTAATATTGTCTATAGCAGTGGCGAGTATCTCTACACCCTGATGCATCTTGCTCATCGGCGTGGGCTTGATGTCGAACAAACTCGGAGCCGTAGAACCGATGATAACAATCTTGTCCTTGAATTCATCCTGAGGACGACTTTTCTTCCTGTTCCCCATATCCGTATACACATCGCTGAAACTGACATAGTGGTACGAGAAAGGTTTACCACGCCAGTTCAGCAATACTTGCTCCGCAGGCACAGGCTTCCATCCCTGATCGGCGGCTAATCGCACAGGCAGGGAAGGTATCTTCCAGCCATAATCGTCGCGGTATACCTGATAGCGTCGAGCAATACCATCAGCATCAGGATAAATATTCGTCAAGCCGATACGCCCGCTATCAAGCGCTGCTGCAAAATGAGGTAGTACAACTGCCACTGTCGCATCTTGATCGGCCTGATCGGACAGCGCAGTTACACCAGGAATCATGGCTGGTTTAATCTGACTTAGCGAATCACTACTCGGATCAAGCCGTAACATCGAAAAGTAAGCGTTATCGCTAGCGGCAATGGCCGCATCAAAATAGGCATCACTATCCTCGTTATATACATCGGCATCGCTGAACAAAATATCGAACACCACCGCTTTGGGATGTTGCTTTTCAATCTGTTCCAGAAACTCACCCAATACTTGCCGAGGCCACGGCCAACGCCCATAGTCATTGGACATCGCAGCTAGACTAGCTTCGTTGATATCAACGATCACAATATTCGGATCAGGCTTAGGGGTATGGATGCGATAACGCACCATCGTATCAAAAGCACCTTGGCGCATGTTCTGGGTCACATGCAGAAAGGCCGTATCTGCAATCGCAAATACGCTAAAAACCACCGCCAGATATAGATAGAAATTCTTCTTCCAACGCCGTGCTAATAGCGCATAGAACAGCACAAAAAGCTGGCGAATTCGGTTAGAAATAAGCAGTTGAATTTTCATATTCGTAGTTTAGCAAAGAGCTAGGCATGGTTGATACTTTATTATCAACCATGCAAGCCTCATGCTAGCTCAGCTTGTCAGTGAGCAGCATTTATACTGAATCGAAAATAGTATCTCAGCCTTGTGCTTTTCCAATGATGCGCGCCAGCGAATCTGGCTAAGATATTGAAATTTTAGCTTTCTATGTGCCTCTGTGGCGAGGTTTTTAGGTTCACATAGACGGTAGTAACACAGTAATTACTACCGTGTTGCCATTCCCTATATATTCAATACCATCGAAGCTCATGGCTTTGGACATCGCGATTCCTCTGCCATGCAAATCAAACACACGCTCTGGGCTGAAATCAATATAGTTCTGCCAATCGAAGCCATCCCCCTGATCGGCGATGGTCACGATGCAGGCACTCGTTGTTCTCTGCATTGATACATACACCATACGCTCAGAATAAGGCGGGCATTGCAGGCGAGTTTCAATTTCATCCTGCCAGTTTCCGGCACTCATCAACTGGCTTTTTTCAGCGTAAGTAATACCAAGATTGCCATGTTCAATAGCATTGATCAACAACTCTGAATAACCATTCACGGTGCGCGCCGGATCTAAACTTGCATCTGCCAGCCAAAGTGCGAGATCTCTTGCTTCTTGCAAAGTTCGAAAGCTAAACTCTGCTCGACGTAATATGTGCAAAGTACTGCTTTGATGCCCCAGCATCTCGAGCAACTCTCGCTTTTTCCCGAACTCCTCCAAAGCATTTTTGATGACCCGCTTCAATACCGCTTCAGTTGAAGGTTTGGTCAAGTAGTAATAAGCGCCCTCAGCGAGTCCCTCAACAATATCCTGCTGCTGGTTATCGCCTGTCAGCATAATCACAGGTAATTCCTTGAATCGCTCATCGGACTTGATGCGCTTCAGCAAACCGATGCCATCAAGTCTGGACATCTTTTTATCCAGCAATATCAAATCAAACTGGGAGGGTGCGCTATCTATTTTCTCCCAAGCGTCCAGCCCATCTTCTGCCGCCTCGACTAAGTAGCCCGCAAGTTCAAGTACTTCCTGTGAAATCGAACGAATAAACTCGTCATCATCAACAATCAATATTCTCTCAGCCATGCTCATTGCACCTATTTAAGTCAAATTCAATTGAATCTGTTCTTCAGCGGCATCAAATGCTGCATTCAAACGTCCGTTCAGCGCATCACAAGTTGAGGCATCCCCTGCCTTGCCTGCCATTTCAATTTCCTGGCACAGTTCGCCAAGCTGCATCGCACCCACTGTGCGCGCTGACGATTTAAGTGTGTGCGCCACCTTTCCAGCCATTGCAATATCGCCTTCCATAGCCGCAACAACAATGGCATCAAGCTGTACACGAGCATTGACCAGAAACTTTCGCAACAAGCGCTGATGCATTTCTGGATTATCCCCCACCATCTGGGTTAGCGTGGATGCGTCCCAGACGAGGAAATCACTTGCATCTGATTTTATTAAATGAGGCTCGTTCTCCTTACTTGCCACTCTATCTTCTGCCCTTTTCTCAGGCAGGGGTAACCACTTAGCAAGCATGGCACCCAGCTTATCCAATCGCAAGGGCTTAGAAAGATAGCCGTCCATTCCATGGGCAATACAACGCTCGGATTCGCCTTGCAATGCATTAGCAGTCACCGCGACAATCGGCAGGTGCATGCCCGGCGCTTCCTCGCGGCGAATCGCAGCAGTCAGTTCAAAACCATCCATATTAGGCATGTGACAGTCGCTCAACAGCAAGGCATAACGTCCGCTGCGCCACATATCCAATGCCACCACACCATCCTCGGCCATTTCTACGGCATAGCCTAGCAAGCGCAATTGTTCCCGTATCACCTCGCGATTAGTTTCGTTATCTTCCGCCAACAAGATCAATTGCTTGCTAGTCAACGCTTGAGTGACTGTAGGAGCGTGAATTCTGGGGATTTGGCGACGCTCTGTCAATGCAGCGCTATCGCTTGCTGACATACGCCCGCTGGCGATAGCCATTCCATAGATTAAATCGTAGTAAAGCAAGGGCCGAACATGGACTGGCACAGCCTTGCTCGCCAGAATACTCTGGCCTCGCGACACCAACTGAACAACAGACACCGTGTCTGGCAACTGAATTTCCGCGTCAGAGCCGGCATCAATGCTACATAGCACGATCAGAGGTGAAGATACTGACGCTGGCGAAATTTGCTGCAATTGCGTACGGGCAGCCAGCATATCCTTAACGAGCATAGTCTCAGCACCCACCGCGCTACAATAGATAGACAAATACTTAGCTTTCTCAGCATCGTCACTCACTATCAGTACGCGAACCTTGTTCAGATCAGGCTCAGGCATCAGTTTCTCGTCACTTGAAGTTTCTTGGAGCGGCATTTTGATACAAAACTCACTTCCCTCACCAAGCTTACTAGTCAAGGTAATCCGCCCTCCCATCAACTCAACTAGGCGTTGCGTAATGCTCAGCCCTAAGCCAGTGCCACCGAACTTGCGCGAAGTACTTGCATCTGCCTGAGTGAAAGGCTGAAACAATTTTTCCTGAGTTTCTACGCTCATCCCGATACCGTTGTCTATAATGCACAAGCTAACGCCGGGACGACCATCAGGCAATTCAATAACTTCTGCTCGAAGTGAAATATAAGCAGGACGCCTGCGAACGCCGGAAGTGAATCTCACGGCGTTACCGAGCAAATTAAGTAGGATCTGACGCAAACGGGTCGGATCAGTTAACACCCATTTCGGCAATGCTGGAGAGACAAAAACGGACAACTCCACCATTTTTTGGTGAGCAGATTCAAACATGAGCTGTGCTACGGCTTCAACTATTTCACGTAAGGAAGTGGGTATATTCTCAAGCTGCAACTTACCTGCTTCAATTTTTGACAAGTCAAGAATGTCATTCAAGATGGTTAATAGAGAAAGAGATGAATCATGAATAGTTCGCACCATACGCTTCTGCCCTGGTGTCAATTCGCTCTGTTGTAAAACTTCCGCCATGCCAATCACCCCGTTCATCGGGGTGCGAATTTCGTGACTCATATTGGCAAGAAATTCAGATTTAGCGCGGTTAGCCGCTTGAGCGAGATCTTCTGCCTGTTTCCGTTCGGTAATGTCGGTGCGTACTGCGATATAGCGCACCGGCTTCCCGCTCAAGCCAATTTCCGGTGCTATAGTGGTGTACATCCAACATAAACCACCATCTTTTGTGCGATTACAGACTTCCCCTGTCCAGATGTCGCCGCTCTCGATAGTACGATACATTTCCTTAAAAAAACCATGCGGGTGGCAACCGGAATTGAGCATGCTGTGATTCTGTCCAACAAGTTCGTTGCGGCTATATCCGCTTACCTTGCAAAACAATTCATTTACATAGGTTATGTGTCCCGTAACATCAGTGGTCGAAACAATAGCATGTTGATCAAGTCCATATTTCTGCAAGTCCAACTCTCTTGCATAAGCATGTGCTTGCTGCTCACTTTGGCGCAAATATTCTTCCATATTTTTACGTTCAGTGATGTCAGTATGTGTACCCACCACATGTCGGGGAGTGCCATTCTGACGATCCGTGGACATTGCACGCGCAAGAATCCATTTATAGCTGCCATCCTTGCAACGCATGCGAAACTCGGCTACATAATGCGTTTCCAAACCATCGACAAACGGTTGAATCTTGTTGTTCAACACATCGGCTATATCTTCTGGATGCAGGTTATCCTCCCACCACTGAAATTCATTAGGAACCTCGTCTTCGGTGTAGCCCAATATTTCCTTCCAGCGTTTAGAGAATCCTACTTCATTGGTTTGCACATTCCATTCCCATACACCGTCACCCGAGCCTTCAATCGCGAAATGCCACAATTCCTCGCTTTCAATCTGCTTTAACAAAGCGACATTGAATCCATCTGCCACTTTATTAAAACAATCACCTATCTGAAAAAACTCATCCGCAGCATCAATATAGATACGCTCAGTCATATCACCCATAGAAAATTTCTGTGCAGAGGCCATAAGCAGTTTAATATTGCTGCGCACACTGAAATAAATACCGAATAAAAAATAATGCGCTAACAGTAAAAGTATCGCGACAAAAGTGGCGTATCCGTACAACTCGTATTTTGCTAAGCGAATGTAATTTTTGAGAACTCTTTCTGACTCAGGCAATAGGTTCTGAAAAATCGCCTGGTAGCCGCGATCAATCATCGCTGTCGACTGAGAATAAAACCCCACAGGAGACATCATATATTCCCCTGACAGCACAGCTACCTCTATCAACTCGGCAAAGTCTTGCGCAGAATGGTTAAGGCTGCTAATTACGCTTGCCAGTTGTTTTTCTAAGTCAGGGTTGTAAATCATCGCCCTATTAAGATCGACGCTAACCCCTTCAAAACTGTCCCTAAGACGTGCCAAATGCTCGTGCAGTTTGATTTTCTGCTGCTCCGAAATATGCTGCCCGACCAAAACCTTCAGCCCCATTGCACGAAGCTGCGTCATTTGCTCAAGCTCTAACGGAAGTGCTTCAATAGCTGCACTGGTTAAATAACTTAAACTGACTTCGCGACCAAAGGTTAACTGGTATTCATCAGCAACGCTGCCGGTAAATAACTGTAATTTTTTAATCAGTTGCGTATGCGCATCAAAACTTATCTTAGGCTGCCAGTTATTACTTACATGGATAATAGTATCCCATTCATTTTTAATGCCCTGCCATGCTGCCTCGGAAGATACTTTATCAGGCAGCATTCGCTCTACATTACGTATCGCCAATACTGCGTCCAGTTCACTGGAATCATGTACTTCTCGCAACTTTTTATTTTTTATTTGATTCAGCATTCCCGCTTCAAGTCCGCGATGCTGCTGCTCGAATTTCGCCAGAAGAACTAACTGCTGTATCAATTTCAGCCCGTCCAACTGCTGCTCTAAATTAACAACATTTTTACGAAATGATACATAAACGGCAGAAAACAACACCACAATCGCCGCAAGATAAATCAAACTAAACAACAAAAATTTCTTACCGTACGTCAACTTGCTCGCAAGTCTAATTCCCGGTTTAAAAAGCTGTTTCAGCATCATTGCCATCCTTAGATTTAGTGCCGCAGCTGAAACAAAAGGCAGATTTTCAAGAATAGGGATACTCCCATGCTCAAGTTACCTGAGGAAGTTTTCCTCCTACATTTCGATGGGCATGCCACATCAACCCCTAAACTCGCATCTAAAAGAAGCGTTGCGGGATGATTGTTCATGTTTTGGAAGCTAGGGAAAGTTCGCATAAATCACAGTGCCAAGCTAAAACCTGACGCAGAAATCCTCACGCCAATGCGAAACAGACTGCTAAAGCTCTTGGCGAGCGTTAAAGTTTCCTCGGAAAACCTCATGTCTTATTCCCCTTTCAATACAAACTTCACGGACTAATAAAAGTGATGAAGAAGGGGGCGCGAATGATCTTAAGCTAGCACTTCAAAATCGGAAACCCGGCTAGCATAGGAAATCATCCCTTAGCTCCGTGGCTTTGCATCCCCATCTTTCGACAGGTTTGCTGTTAGCTCGTAAATTAACAGATTATCTTTATAAATAAAATACAAATCGGGTGAACAAATAAAACTGCCTAGCTCATTGGGATTTTGACTTTTCTTAGAAACATTAAAATCGCAGCAACACCAGCCAAGTCACTGATTATGTGGCGAGATTTTTAGGTTTTCAAAGACACCCTCATCCCTTATTCGCTAGTGCTACCTGATTACGCCCAGCATGCTTGGCCTGATACAAGGCTTTATCTGCCGCCTCGCCTAATTCGCTCGCATCGGCAAAATCTGTCACGTCCGCGACTCCGCAACTGAAAGTAACCGAGAAGTCAGTACCTTCAGCCTGATGCAGCAAACGGGAAAAATCCTCGCGTATCACATTTAAAAATTTAAGCGCAGCTACGCCATCCGTATCGGCCAAAATCACTGCAAATTCTTCGCCGCCGTAACGTCCTACCGAATCGTTATCGCGCAGCCGCTGTTTGAGCAAGCGCGATAAGCTCTTAATCACTCGGTCACCGACCGGATGACCATAGGTGTCATTTACCTTCTTGAAAAAGTCGATGTCTACCATGGCAAAACAACTATGAGATTTTTGCCGCTTGGCACGCGCCACTTCACGGCTGAGTTGATCTTTGATCGCTGTATGATTCAACAGCCCAGTCAAACTGTCACGCACCATAAAAGAACGCAACATCAATGAACGGCGAATACGACTGTTCACCGAAGAAACTAAGTGCTGCGGCTGAATCGGCTTGGTAAGAAAATCATCTCCACCTAAATCCATCGCTGAAAGTTGCTTATCCAAATCTTTTTCAGCGGACAGAAACACAATGGGAATGCTGACGAAAGCATCAAGCTGACGAATCACTTTGGCCAACTCCATGCCATTGCATCCCGGCATATACATATCAATCAAAATCAAATCAGGCGAAAACTCCAGCAACGGGGACATAACGACCAAGGGATCGTTGACCACAAACGTGGTCATTCCCGCCTGTTCCAACACCGCAGCGTAATACTCTGTAAGCGCTGGCGAATCATCAACAATCAACACCCGATACGGAGCCGCAGGTTGAATTGAGGTCAGATCATCAAGCTTATCAATCAGGCTGCTAACATTAAGTGACTTATTAAAATAAGCAATGCCACCAGCACGCACCGCCTCCAAACGCGACTGAAAAGCATCGTTCGAAGTCAGAAAAATGACCGGCAAAGGCACTTCTCGCTGCGCCTGCACTTCCTGCATCACATGCACACCACCCCAACTGTCCTCAGGAAAGCTGACATCCATCAAGATCACCGCTTCAGAACTGTGTGCAATAGCCTGGCGAAATTCTTCTAATTGGTGAAATACACTGACATCATAACCAAAGTAGCCAAGATGCGTCTTCAAGCTAGCGGCAAAACCCTCATCATCCTCGACCACAAAGATGCGCCGTGAGCGCAGCTCGCTATGCGGCTCCTGAGCAACAGCGACCACTCCAACAGGAGCACCATCACGTTTGATCGCCACTTGATGCAACACGCTGATCATGCTGTGTATCTGTTTACTCTGCTCCTCGTTCGGCACGGCCTCGGACTCAGCGATCTGTTTGAGAAAAGCCTCAAGATTGCGCGCTGCATCACTCAAGGCAGGAAAACCAAACGTTTTACCCGAGCCAGTCAGGCTATGCACCATGCGATGCAGCAACTGAAACCCTTGTTCATCCCAGTCCAGTTTCGACAACTGCTCCCAGTGCGTTTCGATCTGGGCTAATTTATCCGGCAACTGCGCAGCATAGTCATCGCTCAAGGCCTTGAGCTTTGCCAGCAATTCGGTCTGATCAGCCATCACTGCGCTCCCATACCAGCGTCACTTGGCTGGCCAGTGTCATCGGATCAAAGGGTTTTGGAATTACGTCCAGCGCGCCAATTCTTTTATATTCAGCCACCTCGGAGGGCTGCACTTTGGCAGTCATGAAGATCACCGGAGTCGTGGCAAATGACGGCAGTTCACGCAATTTACCCAGTGTAGTAGGCCCATCCATGCCGGGCATCATTACGTCCAGCAGAATTAGTTGCGGTTGAAATACGGCGATTTTTTCCAGTGCTTCTGCACCGGAACTGCACACTTCCAAAGTAAACCCGCCCACCATTTCCAGGGCCAATTTAGCTACCATCTGAATATCGGGTTCGTCCTCAACATACAAGATGCGGTTTAATTTATCCGTCATTACGCTGTTCTCCCTTAAAGCAATTTTCGATTCTATCTAACACACTGGCAGCATTAAGCGGTTTAACCACAAACCCAGATGCTCCTTTGAGGATTGCCTCACCCACTCTATCCATTGTTGCACCAGCACTAACCATCATCACCTTAGTTGTAGGACTCGACTTATGAATCTCTTGCAAAGCCTGCAAACCATCCATTTTTGGCATATTAATATCCAAAAGGACAAGATCCGGTTTTAACTTCAAACACCGCTCTATAGCCATCTCGCCGTTTGCAGCTTCGCCTATCACCTGAAAATTTTCACTTTGCAAAATTACTTTCAACATTTCCCGCATCAGGCTGTCATCATCCACCACGACCACAGTGCGCATTTTTTCCACGCTATTCAATCCCAATTAAACGTTTGACAACCTCCAACAACTTGTCATTACTGGTGCGCGATTTCACCATCACTGCATCAACTTTTTTCGCCACCTCAAACTCCACTTCACTCGCAGAAAACAGCAATACTGGCATTGTTGAACCAGTCTCTTTCAACAAGGATAGCAAGTCAAGTCCGGAGCCATCAGGCAAAATCACGTCAAGCATCACCAATTCATATTGCCGATGTTCAAGCATACGCCGGGCTTCGGCGAGAGAATTAGCTTGTTCCAATGCCACGAACTGCCCCGCGATGCTCTCTATGACATGAAACAGATCCGCATCATCTTCTACATATAGCACCCTAGCTTTACGTCGCTTAATTTTATCGGCAACGCTGGCAATTGCTTCAACTAATGTTTCGCGGTGGATAGGTTTAGCAATCCAGTCAAGCACGCCTAAGTCGCCACTCTCTGCCTCCTTCTTGGCCTCGATTGCTTTGACAGAAACCACTATAACTGGCAAATCAACTGTCACGGGGTCAGCTCGCAATTCGCGCAACAAAGACATGCCACTTTGAGTAGGCATCAACAAATCTAAGGTCATCGCTTGGTATGTGCCTTGTTGCAAAAGCTGTTTTGCCTGTACAGCATCATAGGCAACATCGACAACATAGCCGGCATGCTCCAGCAAGGTCCTTAATAACAAGGCAATATCTTTATCATCGTCACATACCAACACCTTGCTATTGGACACCAAGCTAAGCGGAGTACTAACAGGTGATGTGTCAGGCAAACATTCTGGAAACTCAACATAAAATGTAGTCAGCACATTGGGCTGCGACTCAAAGTCAATACTGCCACCCATCTGTTCGACAATAGCCTTGGTGATGCTCAGCCCTAAGCCAGTGCCACCTTTCTTGCGCGTATCAGAAGAGTCGGCCTGAGCAAATTTCTGAAATATTCTATCTTTAAACTCATCGGGAATACCGGAACCATGATCTTTCACCGCAACGCGAATATGCGCGCCTTTGCGTTCAACCGCCACCTCCACTTTTCCGCCCGCAGGTGAAAATTTGGCGGCATTCGACAGCAGGTTGGCAAACACCTGCATCAAACGATTGGCATCCACCTTCACTTTAACTTCAGGCAATTCATTTTCCAACTCGTAGTTCACTTTAAACTGCTCAGCATAAGCGCGATTCCCATCCAATGCCTGATGCAACAACGGCATAAGCTTGACCTCATGCAGATCAAATTCCATCTTGCCAGCCTCAATTTTCTCCATGTCTAGAATATCATTAACCAACAAAATCAGGCGTTCACTGTTTTTGTGCGCAATATCAACCAGCGGCTTCGCTGCGGCTGGAAGCTCACCAGCCACACTTCCAACAAGCAATGCTAAGGAACCGCGAATTGAAGTCAGCGGAGTGCGCAATTCATGGCTGACCGTGGAAATAAATTCAGTCTTCATGCGTTCGACTCTGACGCGTTCGGTGATGTCGCGCACAATACCAGTAAACATACGCTTGCCGCCCAACTCCATTTCTGAGACAGCGAGGTCCATTGGAAAGGTCGCACCATTTTTTCGCAGCCCTACCACCTGACGCCCAATGCCTATGATTTTCTTAATGCCAGTCGTTGTAAAATTGTTCAGATAACCATCATGCTGATTGTGAAAGGGTTCAGGCATCAGCATTTTGACATTCTTACCGATCACCTCGGCGGCAAAGTAGCCAAAAATATGTTCAGCCGATTTATTGAACGATTCAACAACTCCGCGATCGCTGATGGTAACAATACCGTCCAAAATATTATCCAAAATTGCCGCCATGCGCGCTGCATCATCGCGTCTGGCCTGAATTGCCTGATTGCGCTCTGAAATGTCGCGTGCCATTTTTGACGCACCCATAATCCTTCCAAGCGAATCCATAATTGGAGAAATGGTGACCGAAATAGGGAAAACCTCCCCATTTTTTTTTCTACGGATAGTTTCAAAATGCTCGATGTGCTCTCCACGCCTGATTTTGGCAAGAATCTGTGGCTCCTCCTCGGCTCTCTCCTCCGGCACAAGACGCGCCATCGGCTGACCAATCATTTCCTGTTCGGTATATCCAAACATTTTTTCCGCTGCCGGATTCCAGCTTGTGACAATACCATCAAGGTCTTTGCTCATGATGGCATCAACAGAAGATTCGATGATCGCTGAAAACTGCCCCCGTAGCCTTTCTACCTTTTTATATTCGGTAATATCGCGCACAATGCCAGTGAACATGAGTCGTTCTCCTACCTGCATTTCGCTCACTGCCAGATCCATTGGAAAGGTCGATCCATTGCGACGTTGACCGACCACTTCACGCCCAATACCAATAATTTTTTTAGTTCCGGAGCTTACGAAATTGTGCAAATATCCGTCATGCTGGCTGTGATAGGGCTCAGGCATCAGCATTTTGATATTGCTGCCGATAACCTCTGCGGCAGAATAGCCAAAAATACTTTCGGCTGATTGATTAAACGACTCGACGATACCTAACTCATCTATCGTGATAATGCCATCCAGCACATTATCAAGAATCGCGGTCAACAGCGTTTCATTTCTTTGCAGATTTTGCTCCCGCATATTGTCGATTTTTTTCATATTCTTCAATCGTCCTCTAATGAGGCTGTTGCACGTATCACCTCAGCCAAGGAGGTCAAGCCGCGCAATGCCTTTTTAAAACCATCGTAACGCAAATTATGAAAACCCTGTTGCATGGCGAGGCTCAATATTTCATCGTAACCTCGCGCTTGCTGAATCGCTTCACGAATCTGCGGGGTGATCTTAAGGAACTCATGAATACCTATCCGGCCTACATAACCTGTTCCCCCGCAATGTTCACAGCCACTCCCCTTGTAAAGAGTTGGCATCGCAGCGCCTTGCTCCCAATAAAAATACGGACGCAACTCATCCGGCTCAGCTTGATATTCAGTTTTGCAATACTCACACAAGCGGCGAACCAAGCGCTGCCCAAGCGCTCCGATGATGGCAGGAGCCACTACATATTGCTCCACCCCCATTTCCAGCAAACGTGTCGTGGCTTGAATCGCATCATTGGTGTGCAAGCTGGTCAACACTAGATGGCCGGTGAGCGCTGCTTGAGCTGCAATACGCGCGGTCTCAGGGTCACGTATTTCACCCACCAGAATGGCATCAGGATCTTGACGCAACACCGAACGCAACACCTCTTGAAATCCGCGTCCCACTTTGTCGTTAACCATGACTTGATTCAGACTGTGCACGTCATATTCGACCGGATCTTCAATGGTGACAATATTGATGTCACGGGTATTAATGAAGTTCAATGCCGCATACAAAGTGGTGCTCTTGCCGGAACCCGTCGGCCCTGTCACAAACAAAATCCCCTGCGGGTGCTTCAGCGTGGCTTTTAATGGGCGCAACACTTCGGGAGAGAAATCCAGCTTGTCCAAATTCAGAATAGAACTGGCATAAAGCGAGCCGAGAATGCGCATCACCACTTTTTCGCCATACATCACGGGCAAAGATGACACACGCAAATCTAGCGCCTTCATCGGCAGTACAAAACTAAGTCTACCGTCCTGCGGTTTACGCCGCTCGCTAATGTCCATTTCAGAGGAAATTTTATAGCGTGAAACAAGTGGCAATCCCAAATCTTTCGGTAAAAAAAGTCTATCCACTAACATGCCGTCAATGCGGAAGCGCACCACGACTTCATTCTTCTTTGGCTCGATATGTATATCGGAAGCACGTTCCTTCAGCGCAAGTAGGATAATCGAGTCAGCGAGTTCAACTAAAGGCTTGGAGTGCAGTAACTTACTCAGCGCGTCTTCGCTTAATTGCCCGCTCTGAAATATTTTCAAATCAAAACTGCTCGCCAAGTCGCCTACATTTTGGACAGACTGATAATTAACTTTTATTGCGGATTCAATTTCGTCGCGGAAGCAAAACACCGGACTGATCGGCCCCATCAAAAAATTCTGGAGGGCGGCTATAGCCTCAGTATCATTAGGATTGACCATACCCACTGTCACCGCCTTGCCAAGGCGATACAAGGGAATCGCAAAGTAACGCCGCGCAATTGCACCGTCCAGCAACGCGACCATCTCGTCCTGAAACAGCGTGTTGCTAAGATTCACATAGGTGCGATTCCATTGATTCGCCAATAGTTCACCGGCCGCATCACGATCCAGATAACTATCCTGAATCACGAATTGTGCAAATTCCAGCGCATCACCTTGTGCTGCTTTAATCATGCCCGCCAATGGCACGGGAGGAATATTAGCCTTGCCCTGAAAGCTGGCGATGAGTGATTCGGAAAGTTCCATGACTAAAATTTCTTTCTGCGCGCGGCCAACAGTTTGCGGATGTCGTCTTGGGTAACATGTGCTTTGTGGACAGACTCAATAAATTTTTTCTCCTGAGCTTCTTGCAAAACTAAAGGTTTGAGCTGAATTAATCACCGAATGGGATAGAGGTAGGCGGCCATTACTGGCAAGATGGAGGTTCTAAAGACAACATCGCGCCCGACATGAATACTACGCAACG
>Ga0316204_10003447_pt1 | contig 31673 bp, 32 predicted proteins | sample 6monrhotite_MG_2_FD_205661 | JGI IMG/M metagenome (GOLD analysis project Ga0316204, IMG submission 205661) | Microbial mat bacterial communities from mineral coupon in-situ incubated in ocean water Damariscotta River, Maine, United States -... | ecosystem: Environmental > Aquatic > Marine >... | reverse complement strand
CGGTATCAATTAATCGAAGGAAAACTACGCGCAGAGAACAATCTGCAAGTGACCTTTGAAGAGTTAAAGGATTATTCAAAAAATATGATTCAAGCGCAAATGGCTCAATACGGTCAAATGAACCCAACCGAAGAAGAGGTAGAAGGGATCGTGGCGCGTATCATGGGGAACCAAGATGAGGTGAATCGCTTAAGTGAACAACTTAACACCAATAAAATTCTTCAATTCTTTAAGGAAAATGCAAAGTTGAAGACTAAGGAAATCACTTATGACAAGTTCATCAAGGATGCTTACGCATAATTCCGCAATAAAATAGTTATCTTTAGGGCGGTGAAAGTGATTTTCATCGCCTTATTTTTTTCAAAAAAAAAACGACGTATAATTTATGAACTACGGAAAAGAATTTAAAAAATTTGCTACTAAAGATCAAGGGATTAGCAGTACGTATTATGACCAAATAGTAAGTAGTATGTACCCGATGGCTTTTACGCCGAATATTATAGAAGAACGCCATATGAATGTGGCCGTCTTTGATGTGTTTTCGCGTTTAATGATGGATCGAATCATTTTTCTTGGAACGGGAATAAATGATCAGATAGCAAATGTAATTCAAGCACAATTGCTGTTTTTGGAGAGTACTGATGCTTCCAAAGACATTCAAATATATATCAATTCACCAGGAGGCAGCGTATACGCGGGTCTTGGGATTTACGACACCATGCAGTTTATCAAGCCCGATGTGGCAACTATTTGTACTGGTATGGCGGCATCTATGGCGGCTGTACTACTATGTGCTGGTCAAAAAGGGAAGCGAAGCGGTTTGACCCATTCACGGGTGATGATCCACCAGCCGATGGGAGGCGCTCAGGGACAGGCCAGTGATATTGAAATCACAGCGAAGGAAATCCTTACGCTGAAAGAGGAGCTATATCAAATTATCGCCAAGCATAGTGGCCAAAAATACGATAAGGTGTACGAAGATAGTGATCGTGATTATTGGATGAAGTCTGATAAGGCTTTAGAATATGGAATGATTGACGAAATATTATCTAGAGGATAAATTAGGAAAAGGCTTATGGCAAAAGAAGATTTGGAATGTTCGTTTTGTGGTCGTAAAAAGGCCGAGACCAATCTGCTGATTGCAGGTTTGGACGCCCATATTTGTGACCGTTGTATCGAACAGGCACACGGCATTGTGGTGGAAGAAGCACTACATTCTACAAATAGTGAGCTCTCCAAAGAAATGATGTTGAAAAAACCGAAAGCCATTAAAGCGTTTTTGGACGATTACATTATTGGGCAGGAGAACAGTAAAAAGGTCATGTCGGTTGCGGTGTATAACCACTACAAAAGACTACTTCAGCCTAACACGGACGATGATATTGAAATTCAAAAGAGCAATATCATTATCGTAGGAGAAACTGGGACGGGAAAGACCTTAATTGCGAAAACCATTGCTCGCATGCTCAACGTTCCTTTGGCTATTGTGGATGCTACGGTACTCACCGAGGCGGGCTATGTAGGGGAAGATGTTGAGAGTATCTTGACTCGTTTGTTACAAGCAGCCGATTATAACATTGAAAAAGCTCAAAACGGTATCGTTTTTATTGACGAAATTGATAAGATTGCCCGTAAAAGTGACAACCCATCCATCACCCGTGATGTGAGCGGTGAAGGAGTACAGCAAGCCTTGCTTAAATTATTGGAAGGAACGGTTGTAAATGTGCCGCCTAAAGGGGGTCGAAAACATCCTGACCAGAAATTCATTGAGGTCAATACGGAGAATATCCTATTTATTGCTGGTGGCGCTTTTGATGGTATTGATCGTCATATCTCGAAACGATTGAATATGCAAGCGGTTGGGTTTAGTGCTTCCAAAAGTGAAGATACCCTGCAACGTGATAATATTCTGAAATATATCATACCAAAAGATTTAAAAGATTTTGGGTTGATACCTGAAATTATAGGTCGTTTACCAGTGCTTACTTATATGAATCCGTTGGACAAAGGAACCTTGAGAGCCATATTAACCGAACCAAAGAATGCGATCATTAAACAGTATAAAAAGCTGTTTGCTATGGATGACATCGATTTTATCATTACGGAAGAAGCATTGGACTTTATTGTGACTCAAGCCGTAGATTACAAGTTAGGCGCCCGAGGGTTAAGATCGCTGTGTGAGGCAGTCTTAACAGACGCTATGTACGAGTTGCCTGGAAGTGGAGATCAAAAACTACATGTAACCATGGAGTATGTGGAAGAGAAATTAAGTAAGTCTACCATTAAGAAACTAAAAGCAGTTTCTTAAAAAAACATATTTTTGTATCATAAGAAAAGCCCGAAGCAATTGCTTCGGGCTTTTCAATTAACTTAAACATTGTGATTGTAACTATGGTAAGGCGATTACAGTTTTACGTTTGTTGTCCGCAATTTTCTGTTTCATTAATTCCTTCTTATTCTTTAATGTATATGCCATTACTTGCTCCGATTCTTTCTGCATAGAAGAAGAACTTGCACATGAAGTGAACGTTGCTAAAAAGCTAACGAATAAGATGGTTACGATACTATTTTTTATTGTTTTCATTACAGCCCCGATTGTAATTTGATTGAACAAACCTACGCTGTAAGAAAAGGACTACCAAAAGTTTTAGTTGAACGCTACGTAAAAATCGTTGAAATGCACAAAAAAAATAAATAGACGATAAAGCGTTAAATATCATCGATATACGGAGCTATTTTTATAAGAAAACCTCGTCTTTTTATCGAAAATTGTTTGAACAACTACTATTTTGGAAGACGGAACGTGTATTACCGATTTAATAGCAATAATTCCTCTAAATAATCGCGTGTGTTAGAAAGCCTCGGCACCTTGTGTTGGCCGCCAAGTTTGTCTTTTTCCTTCAACCAATCATAGAAAAGCCGTTCGCGACCGTGATGAATTGTAGGTGGTTTTAGCGTGGTATTGTTGAAGCGCTTGGCCTCGTAGTCACTATTTACTTCTTGAAGCGATTGGTCAAGGAGTTGAGAGAATTTAGAAAAATCGGACGGGGGTTTTTTAAACTCAATAACCCATTCATGTGATCCTTTTTCTCGACCCTCCATAAAAATAGGCGCCGCCGTATAATCCACTATCTCTGATTTTGTTAAGCGCGCAGTCTTCTTTAACGCAGCTTCTGCATTTTCGATGATCAACTCTTCCCCAAACACATTGATATGATGTTTGGTTCTGCCAGTTACCCGGATGCGATAGGGGTTGATGGAGGTGAAACGCACCGTATCGCCAATTTTATAACGCCACAAGCCTGCATTGGTGGTGATGATAATTGCGTAGTTATTTCCTTCTTCTACTTTGGAAAGTGGAATGATTTTTTCTGAAGGTGAGCCATAGCAGTCCATGGGAATGAATTCGTAGAAAATTCCGTAGTCGAGCATGAGTAAAAGCTCCTTGTTCGCGTTTCTATCTTGAATAGCGAAAAACCCTTCCGAAGCATTATAAATTTCATAATACCTAAAATCATCTTTGGGAAACAACTTGTTGTATTGATCGATATACGGATCGAAACTCACGCCACCGTGAAAATACACTTCAAGATTTGGCCAAATCTCAAGTAAATTATCCTTGCCTGCAGTCTCAAGCACATTGTTCAACAATACCAGCATCCAAGAAGGTACACCTGCAAGACTCGTTACATTCTCATTGATGGTTTCATCCACAATAGCTTGCATCTTGGTCTCCCAATTCCCCATTAAAGAAATCTCATTACTCGGGGTACTGCTATACTCTGCCCAGAAGGGCATATTGTCAATTAAGATGGCAGACAAATCTCCGAATGCCGTCCCATTTTTTTTATACAATTCCTTGCTACCTCCTAAACGAAGGCTTTTGCCTAAAAACAGTTGGGCATCTGGGTTGTTGTTCAAATACATACATAGCAAGTCTTTACTAGCGGCATAATGACAATTCTCCAAAGACGCGTCACTTACAGGAATAAACTTACTTTTGGCATTGGTAGTTCCACTTGACTTTGCAAACCATTTGATGGGTCCTGGCCAATAAATATTACTTTCTCCTTTGCGGGAACGTTCTATATCGGGCGCAATATCTTCATAGTGACAGATAGGTACTCGCTGGGTAAATTCTCTATAGGATTTGATTGAGGCGAAGTCGTATTGAAGTCCAATCTCCGTGTTTTTTGCGTGGCTTAATAACTGGTGAAGTAGCTCTTCTTGTACTTCAATAGGGTATTTTATAAACAATTCAATTTGATGAAATCGTTTTTTCAAAAACCATGAAGCGATGGAATTTACTAAAGGAATTGGCATAATTTTGACCTATCTTTATATCGTAAAAATAGCGAATTTATCCATATGAACTACGAAGGTGTCCTCACTAAGATGCAAACGGAAAATGGTAGTCCTATTCAGTATTATCTCGTGTTTGAGAACGATTTTCTAAATGTAAATCAGTTGTTGGACAAAATGATTTCAATACAGTTTGTGGGATACCAATGTTTAAACTGTAAATTGTCCAAGAAGATTTACCGCCAAGGGTTTTGTTACGACTGCTTTTTTGAAATTCCTCAAGCGGCAGATTGGATTATACACCCCGAATTAAGCAAAGCTCATTTAGGTCAAGAGGATCGAGATCTTGCCTATGAGGAGAAAGTTCAATTACAACCACATATTGTTTACTTAGCCAATAGTAGCAACGTAAAGGTGGGTGTAACTCGAAAAGCACAAGTGCCCACACGATGGATCGACCAGGGCGCGCACGAGGCCATTGAGATCGTGGAAGTTCCCAACCGATACCTTGCTGGAATTACGGAAGTAGCGCTGAAAGACCATGTGGGAGATAAAACCAATTGGCGCACCATGCTTAAAAACGATGTAGTTGATGAAAGTTTGGTGGCTTGGCGAGAGCGGTTACGCGAGTTTATTCCAGAAGAAGCCGCTGAATATTATTTAGCGCATAATACAGAAACGCATCTTGAGTTCCCAGTATTACAATACCCGGAAAAACCCAAAAGTTTGAATTTGGAGAAGACACCGAATTTTGAAGGCACCCTCAAAGGGATTAAAGGACAGTATTTGATGTTCGAAGATAATACAGTTTTTAACGTGCGGAGTAATGAGGGCTATGTCGTTCGGATCTCGGTTAACCAATAAAGAAGCGCACTCCTTGAAACACTCCTATTAACATGAAGGCAAGACCAACAAAGACATCCTTGTTAAAGCTAGAACCCTGTTGTTTCGCACCTAATTTTGCGGCCCATTTCCCATAAACATAAAGCGTAATCACTTTCCCAGTATACACACCCGCGAAGAAGAGCATCAGTATCAACCAAGGGCTCATTTCTGCAACCTCTAATAAGTATTTCTGAATCACCGAAAACGCTAGTACCCAAAAAATAAGCACTGGTGGGTTTACAATTGCGAGGAATAAGCCAGTAATAAATTTAGGGGCTTTTATAGACTTCGATTGTTTTTTCTTTAAGGTTCGTCGGAATTTATTCCGAAGTAAAAAATAGACACCAAAGCTTACAAAAAGGAGGAAAACAGTGATTTGGACCCATGGGTTTTGTTGAAAGTAATCGGCGAAATTCATGGTACAGTGCAGTGCGAGTAACGACAAGAGTACTTCGCCCATACCAGCGCCTAATGCGACCAAAAACGCTTTTCGAAGCGTTTGTTTGGTGGTTGTATGGATGACTACCAAATTTGCAGCGCCCGGAGGGGCCGCCGCAATGGTCGCCGTAATGAAGCCAATGAAGAAATACAGAATTACCATAAGGATGTAGTACGATCCCATCTTAAAAACTTACGGTCGTGTATATAAAAAGCAGTTGATTTTAATTCTTAGATAAGCTGTGGTGACATCCTATAATTCATTTATTGATGTCTTTAAACTCAATGATGTCCAAAAGATGTATGCATTTAAAGCCATGTAAAAAAAAGCCGGTAAAGAAATCCAAATGCTATCTTTTATCTTTATTCTTACAATCAGGCCAGCTAACATAAGCAAAGCAAGACCTAGGGATGAAATCATTAAAATTAAATTAAATTTGAGACCTACTAATAAGCCTGTAGCTCCTGTAATTTCTAATAGAACCGCTGTTAACCCCATTTTTTCTAACCCAAACCGCTTAAATTCGTTTTTCATATGCGGTGCAGTAAAATAGGAAAAAGCATAAGCAAAAAAGGACAAACTCGATATGATAGTACATATGGTAACTACATACATGCTTATTAATTTTAAATGGAAGAATATGCTATAAAAGCACTGAGGGCCAAAAGAATTAGAGAGGGTAGATGTTTACTGAATGGATTGCTTATTTTGAAATGAAAATATTGAGCCCCTATCATTAATAGCCCCATAAGAATAGACGGAATAAGAACTAATGAGGAATACCAAATACCCGCAATTAGCAATGTTGCTAAAGATATTTTTGTTGCTCCTACTATATTTCGAGTTAAATCACTTAATCCAAATTGTTCGAATTCTTTTAAGACATTATGAAACCTAAAAGTCCAAACATATACAACAGAGATCGCAACAACAAGTTGTGCTAAATTCATTAAATTTTCCATTTCTTTTTTTATTTAGTTTTTCCTACTCATATGGCTTTTCGGAAATCGCCTCGTTTTAATGGGAATAAAGTCTTCCTTTTTTAAAGACTTCATAAAATGTCGTTTTATATAATTGATGCTAATAACTGAATAATTCGTTGGCTAATTGCCTGTTGAATCCTTTTTCTTTTTCTTTTTTCCAAAGATGTCTCCAAGGATGTTTTTTACCACTTTCGTAGTTTTTTCTTCGGTGGTAGTGCCTGTTTTTTCTGTGCCTGTTTTTTCTGTACCATCTTCGGTCTTTGAATTACTCCCTTTGTCTTTATTACCTCCCAGCAACCCTCCTAAAATATCTAAGCCTTTATTTTCCACGTCTTTCTTTTGTTTCTCAATAAGGCGCTGTGTTAATTCTTTTACGGCAGATTGAGTGTTCAGATTCACAATGGGGTTTGTCATGGTCCCCTTGAGGGCCACTGGTATAGCCACGGTCATTTTGTTGGCTTCTTGGGGGTCTAGTTTGGCTAATAGATTATTTACCTCGCCTCCCAATAATTTGGCCGGGACATCCATCGTTAGGTTATAGTCGATGCTTTTATCCAAACCGTGGCTACCTCCAGCAGTTATTTTAATTCCTTCCACGTCAAACTCAAAAGGTTTTACTACAATCTTACCATTGTTAAATTCCAAAACGGTGCTCACGTTTTGCAAGCTAAGCTTATCGATATTCAAGAATTTCACTTGCTCTCCTAATTTTGCAAGCAAAGGTGTTTTTTCTGAACTCACTTCCGCGGTGAGCACTTGTGCCAAAGCACTACCTACTAAGGTCTGTAAATTAGGCGTTAAATCCTTATTGAGCTGCCCGTTTAAATTCATCGTTGTATTTAGGTTTCCATCTAGCGCCTGGGCAATAGGAGCAATATATTTTAGTAAGGAGAGTTTTCCGAAGGATTGATCAATATCCACTTTTTGTAAGTCCAAGTTCATATTGAAGGTGGGAGTTGCTTCTTTGGTATTTACATTTCCGGAGAAGGCCACATCCCCGCCAAAGGCTTTAGAAGTTACATTGCTGAGTGTTGCTGTTTCATCCGCAATTTTCACTGTTCCCTTGGTTTGGTCCAAGACGACATTATCATAGATGACTTTATTGGCTGAAAAATCCAAAGTTGCATCTAAAAAATCTGGAATTTTTATTCCCTCGTCGGCCGCTTGAACACTAGCTGAAGCAACACTACCTAATCCTTCACCGGAAGGAGTTTCAGGAGATTCCGAAGCCATAAAATCGTTCACGTTGAAGGTAGTAGAGGTCACATTAAACCTTCCTTTTAAATCTTGCTTGGCCATTACCCAAGGAATCAAATTCTGTATGTTTCCCGTCGCGGCAATATCTGTTTCTCCCGTCGTGGCTTTCAACTCATTTAAAGTGATTGTTCCTGGAGACATCTTTACGGCCGCCGTACTGATGTTTATTTCATCTTTAAAGGCTGCATCTCGATAGGTGAAGTCGGTTAGACTCGCAGTCCCTGTGGTTCTAATGTTTTGATATTGTTCCGTTTCTAAGGAACGCATGTCGAATTGAGTGGTCACATTGGCTTTAAAAACACCACTTAGGTCTTGATCCAATTCTAGTGGCAACACCTGTTCCAAATGAGCCAGATTAATGGTTCCCTTTAAAGCTAAATTCACCAGCGCATTTTCCACCAAATTTCGAATGCTGCCATTCGCGGTAAAAGTCTCATTATCTATTTTAAACGTGAGTCCCCCAATAGTGAGGTAGGTGTCTTTCACTAGACCAGTTTCGTTCATCAATTGTAGGTCTATAGAAATATTTTGGACGGCTTTTGGCAACTCTGGATATTTAAAAGAAGCATTGTTACTCTTCACTTTGACATCCATTTTTGGGATGTAGGTTTCGTTCACGGTTCCTTTAATCATTCCATCTACCGAGAAGTTTCCTGTAGTTGTGACACCATCTAAATTTTTGACGTAGACTTTTGGGATGACGGCAAGGAAATTCTTAAAATCGGAGGAAGGCGTTTTAAAACTGAGGTCTAATTCGGTATCGGCCTCATTAATTTTTACAAAACCGTCAAAAGTGAGCGGTAATTCATTGATTTTCGCCTCGTTTTCTAGGAAGGTGTACTTTTGGTTTTTGAGGTCCATTTGGAAATCGGCATCCAGTGCGATGGTATTTTCTGTTAGGTAGTTGACCTCTTCGATTCGAAAACTAGCAATGGCTTCGGTTTTTGTGCTCAACTCAGACACATCCAAACCAAAGTCTCCGTTGCCCTCATGGTTGAACTGGGTCAACATCAAAAATGTTTGTGTGGATTCGTCTAAGTAATTAATCCGAGCATTATTGATTTCGTAATGGTTTAAATCGAAGGTAAATCCACTGTTATTCTCTTCGGAAGTATCCGCAGATGCTGCTCCATCTTTGGCGATAGCAATGTCGTAATTAGCAAGTCCCGTAGAATCTATTTTGATGTTGATAAAGGCGTTATCCAACTGAAGTGCCTCTACTTTTATGGCCTCTCCATCACTTTTGAAAAGTTGGGTAATGCCCATATCTATTTTGAGGCGGTCTCCACTGGCCAAGGTATCTCCTTGGAAGGGAGCGTTGTTCACCACACTGAAGTTTTTAACGACCACCGCGGCATCTGGAAAACTACTAAACAGACTGAGGTCTAACTCCTCCCAGGAAACCGTGGCATTCAGGTTTGTATTGATGTTCTTTTTCAAAAGATCTTCTAAGGTGCCTTTAAATAATAAAGGTGCTAAGGCTAGTAATAATAATACGATCCCTAAGACAAGCCCTAATATTTTAAGTATTTTTTTCATGCTAGGAATTATTCGATGATGTCGGGTTGATTACTTGATCAGATAGTTCAATTTCTTCGGTTCCTTTCAATCCAAATTGCTTCCGAAGCACAAACACTCCTGCATATAGAAATGGGGTATCAATCGCTGCTATCAATATTTTGAAAAGGAATCCACTTAGCAATAAAGCTCCAAAAATATCCCAGCTTATTTTTCCGAAGCTACACAACAAGAATAGCACGGTAAAGGTGTCTACAAATTGGGACAGGAAAGTGGAAAAATTATTTCGTAACCACAGATGCTTTCCCTTAGTCACCCGTTTCCAAAAGTGAAAAATTTGTATGTCGATGTACTGCGCAAGCAAATAAGCCATCATTGAAGCAAAAACTGCAACGGCGGTAGCTCCAAAAACACTGCTAAACAAAGCATCGTCTATTGGGCTATTTTCAATTGCCGGTGCGGCGTCTGCTAAAAAGACAATCAACAATGAAAAGAAGGAGGCAAATATTCCTGTGGTGACCATTTGATTGGCCTTTTTCTTACCGTACACTTCGCTCACCATATCAGTAATTAGAAAGGTGATGGGGTAAGGCAGTATACCAACGGAAATTTCGAACGTATAAATACCGAAAAAGTCCCAGTAAAAAAATTTCTGAAAAATCAGATTAGAGACTACTAAAGCTGTAATAAATAACGCGGAAAGCGTTAAATACACTCTTTGGGAACGCAATTGTTGTTTCAAATTCAAAATGGATACTTATAAAATTTACAACCCAAATCTCATTTATTAGGTGTTCGAATTTGGGACCTTAAAATTGGTGCTTTTTAAATGACTTTTCCTTAATTTCGTCTTAAATGTTAAAATTACGATTTTATCCAACCAACACATAACATATATCTATCCTTAGGCAGCAATATGGGTAATCGCTTCGATTATTTACAGGAAGCGGTGGACACTATTTTTGAGGAAATTGGAGATGTAGTTAAAATCTCAAATGTCTATGAAACTGCCGCAATGGGGTTTGAGGGGCGCGATTTCCTAAATTGTGTGTTGTGGGTTCGAACGTTCATGAGTCCGTCGGCAGTGCTTAAGGCCGCCCTAGCGATTGAGAAAAAAATGGGTCGAAACCGCAAGGTTGGAAAAGGCTATGCCTCACGGTTAATTGATATTGACCTGCTGTTTGCAGATGCCATTATTAAAAAAACCAAAACCTTGCAATTGCCGCATCCAGAGTTAGCGAATCGCCGATTTGTTTTACAGCCGATGGCGGAAGTGAATGCACAATTTAAACATCCGGTATCCCAAAAAAATATGATTCGATTGCTTGCGGATACGGAAGATCAATCGGTGTGTAAAAAATGGTCTAAATGGCTCCGAAATCCGCGAAAGGACTTTGATTTTTCTAAATTCAATTATATCGCCATTGAGGGAAATATTGGCGCTGGTAAAACCAGTTTGGCAACCCACATTGCTACCCACTTCAATGCGAAACTGATCCTCGAGCGTTTTAAGGACAATCCTTTTTTGCCTAAGTTTTACAAGAACCCAATGCGGTATGCGTTTCCCTTAGAGATGTCCTTTTTGGCAGATCGATATCAGCAGTTATTAGATGGAATCGCACAATTCGATTTGTTTAAAGATTGTGTGGTTGCCGATTATGACGCCTATAAATCGCTGATTTTTGCAAAAGTCACCTTAGCCGAAGAAGAATTTAATTTGTACAAAAAGCTGTTTCACTTAATGCACAAGGATTTGGCAAGTCCAGACGTTTATGTGTATTTATATCAGAATACCGAACGCTTGCTGGAGAATATAAAAAACCGAGGGCGTAGCTTTGAACAGGATATCGAAGCAGACTATCTTCAGAAAATAAACGACGGCTATTTTGAATTTATCAAAGGGCTGCCAAAGGATAAAGTCAAAATTATTGATATTTCTGAAAAAGACTTTCTCAAAAATAGAAGGGACTATTTGTCCATTCTTAGAGAAATTCTTGACTAATTGTTTCTTCTGAAGTGCACGAATCTAGCGCAACTTGCGGAATAGATCCCATAGCACCACGCCCGCACTTACCGAAATATTTAAGGAGTGTTTGGTCCCATATTGGGGTATTTCGATGACCGTATCACTCATGGAAACTACCTTTTGCTGCACGCCTTTTACTTCATTTCCAAAGACTAAGGCGTAAGTGGTGGCTGCCTGCACTTTGAAATCTTGTAGTTCGACAGCTGCTTCGGCTTGTTCGATTGATGCTATATGGACACCTTCGTCTTGCAGCTTTGTAAGCAGTGCTTCGGTGTTCTCGGCATACTCCCAATCCACGCTATCCGTAGCACCTAGGGCCGTTTTTTGGATGTCTTTGTGCGGCGGCGTAGCTGTAATTCCGCAGAGATAAATTTTTTCGATCAAAAAGGCATCGGCAGTGCGAAATACCGAACCAATGTTGTTGAGGCTCCTAATATTATCGAGTACAATAATGATAGGAGTTTTTCTCTCATCTTTAAAGGCAGAGGCTGAGATTCGGCCAAGTTCGCTGTTTTTGAGTTTTCTATTTTTCATATCGGGTACCACAAAGGTAAAATCTACCACTTCAAATAGCTAGTGAAGGATGATAATTGTTAATAAATGTCAATAACTTGGATGGTTTTTGGGGATAAAATACAAGGGTCTTTCCGTATTTTTATGGGTCACAATCCTTACCAAAGATGGCGAAGAAGACCACCCCTTTAATGGGACAATACAATACGATTAAAGCGAAGTATCCAGATGCTTTGTTGCTTTTTCGGGTGGGAGACTTTTACGAAACTTTTGGTACAGATGCGGTGAAGGCTGCGGGTATTCTGAATATTACCTTGACGGCTAGAAATAATGGCGGCGATCAAACCGAATTGGCTGGATTCCCGCATCATTCGCTGAATACCTATTTACCAAAATTGGTAATGGCTGGATGCCGGGTTGCTATTTGTGACCAATTGGAAGATCCAAAACTCACGAAGAAAATCGTAAAACGCGGTGTGACCGAGTTAGTCACTCCAGGTGTTGCCTTTAACGACGATATTCTTCAAAGCAAGTCCAATAACTTCTTAGCCGCCGTGCATTTCGGGAAACCAGATCGCGCTGGAAATTCCATTTTGGGGGTTTCTTTTTTAGATGTTTCGACTGGGGAGTATTTGACTGCGGAAGGGTCTGCAGAGTATATTGATAAATTACTTCAGAATTTTAGTCCAAGCGAAGTGCTATTCAGCAAACAAAAAAGGAAACTCTTTTCGGATACCTTTGGCGATCAATTTCACGTGTTCTATTTGGAAGACTGGGTGTTTCAAGGGGACTACACTACGGAAACGCTGCAGAAACACTTCGGAACAAAAAATTTAAAAGGATTTGGTGTTGATCATTTAAAAGCTGGTGTGATTGCTGCTGGGGCAGCCTTGCATTATTTGGGGGAAACCCAACACCACCAGTTGCAGCATATCACTAAGATTTCGCGCATTGCGGAAGACGAGTATGTGTGGATGGATCGTTTTACGATTCGCAATTTAGAATTGTATCATTCCTACCAACAGAACGCCGTTACCTTGCTCGATGTCATCGATAAGACCATATCTCCCATGGGAGGAAGGTTGCTAAAGCGATGGATGGCCTTACCGCTGAAGCATCCCGATAAGATTATTCGCAGGCACGAAGTGGTTAGTTTTTTACTCGACCATCCCGAGTTGTTGGAGAAAGCGCAGCAGCATATCAAGCGCATGGGCGATTTGGAACGCTTGATTTCCAAAACGGCTACTGGAAAAATAAGTCCGCGTGAAGTCATACAACTCAAAAATTCGTTGGAAGCGGTGGTTCCTGTAAAGTCCTTGGCCGTGCAATCTAAAAATGAATCCTTACAGATTATTGGCGAACAGCTGAACGATTGTGGGAAGCTGCGGGAGAAGATCAAAGAGACTTTGAATGAAGAAGCTCCTGTGAGTGTGGCGAAAGGAAATGCCATTGCTGCGGGTGTTTCTGAAGATTTGGATGAGTTAAGAGGCATTGCTAATGGAGGAAAGGATTATTTGGCTCGGATGCTGGAGCGTGAAACGGAGCGAACCGGAATTACGTCCTTAAAAATTGCCTCTAACAATGTGTTTGGGTATTATATCGAAGTCCGAAATACACACAAGGACAAAGTCCCGGAAGAGTGGATTCGGAAACAGACTTTGGTGAATGCAGAGCGCTATATCACCGAAGAGTTGAAGGAGTACGAAGGAAAAATATTAGGCGCGGAGGAGAAAATACAAGCATTAGAACAGCAACTATTTTCAAAGCTGATTCAATGGATGCTGCCCTTCATTGGCACGGTACAGCAAACCGCAGCGCTGATTGCTGAATTGGATTGTCTTTCTTCTTTTGCCACGCAGGCGAAATTGGCAAAGTATACGCGTCCGTTACTAGATGACAGCTTCGATTTGGACATTAAGGACGGTCGTCATCCAGTCATAGAACAACAATTACCACCCGACAGTCCTTTTATTGCCAACGATGTGTTTTTGGATCGAGATAATCAGCAAATCATTATGATCACGGGCCCCAATATGAGCGGTAAGAGCGCCATCTTACGTCAGACGGCCTTAATAGTCTTGTTGGCACAGATGGGTAGTTTTGTGCCAGCTGGTGCCGTGCGAATGGGCTGTGTTGATAAGATATTTACTCGAGTAGGAGCCAGTGACAATATATCCATGGGCGAATCTACCTTTATGGTAGAAATGAATGAAACCGCGAGTATTTTGAATAATATTTCGGAGCGGAGTTTGGTGTTATTGGATGAAATAGGTCGTGGGACAAGCACCTATGATGGGATATCCATTGCTTGGGCCATCAGCGAGTATTTGCATGAGCACCCCACCAAAGCGAAGACCTTGTTTGCAACGCATTATCATGAGATTAATGAAATGACGGAAACCTTCGATAGAATCAAGAATTATAATGTTTCGGTGAAGGAATTAATGAATGACGTGTTGTTTCTTCGGAAGTTAGTGCCGGGAGGTTCTCACCATAGTTTTGGAATTCATGTGGCCAAAATGGCCGGAATGCCTCAGGTGGTCTTGCAACGCGCGAATAAAATATTGAAGCGATTGGAGAAGAGCCATTCTTCGGAAGAGTTGAGCGACAAAATGAAGGAAATATCCAAGGAGGAGCTGCAATTGAGCTTTTTTAATTTGGACGATCCGCTGTTAGTGGAAATACGCGATGAGATATTGGCAACAGATATTGATACGCTAACTCCAGTGGAGGCGCTGATGAAGCTAAATGAGATCAAGCGAATGCTCCAGCGCAACGCTTCTGTAAAGTTTAAAAAATAGCCGCTAATTTTTTCTCAAAAAAACCTTTGTGTTTGGTGTAAAAATTTTAAATTTGCGTCCGCTTTCTAAGGAAAGTTAGTTCTTATTGATACGCGAAAATAGCTCAGCTGGTAGAGCGCCACCTTGCCAAGGTGGAGGTCGCGGGTTCAAATCCCGTTTTTCGCTCAAATTCCAGATGCTGAAGTGGTGGAATTGGTAGACACGTTGGACTTAAAATCCAATGTCCATTAGGACGTACGGGTTCAAGTCCCGTCTTCAGTACAAGAACCCTGTCATTTATTTGATGGGGTTTTTTTGGATTTGGTGGATTGTGTGATTTATGTCATGTACTTATAATGGCTTGAGAGCTACCTTGAAAAAATCCTTTAATCGTATGCTCACATCCTACGCACTTTAGGTTTTGTAGATATAGTTTGGTTTTCATAACTCAAATTTCAATACTGAAAGTTAGTGATGTAGTCTCTCTTCAGCTTTGATATGGGTCAGCTAACAATGTGCCACAGGTGATGAATGTCATTGTACATGTATGCAGGCCATTCTAAATTTGATTCAAATGAAATCACATTATGGCCAATGCAGTACATATTGTAGAGAGAACGAAGGCTTTTTTTGTTGAGATTGGTGATATTTCCTTTTTTGCCGGACGTTACTTCCGAGAGGTGTTTAAGGCTCCATTCGAATTTAAGGAACTCATTAGACAATGTTACAACATAGGAAATCGCTCCTTGCTATTAGTTGGTGTCACTGGCTTTATTTTAGGTTTGGTGTTTACCCTTCAATCTAGACCTACCTTAATGGAATTTGGCGCCGAATCATGGATGCCGTCTATGGTTGGTATTTCTATTGTTAGGGAGATTGGTCCTGTAATCACTGCATTAATATGTGCGGGTCGTATAGGCTCAGGAATTGGAGCAGAACTCGGCTCCATGCGTGTTACAGAGCAAATTGATGCTATGGAGGTATCGGGGACCAATCCTTTTAAATACCTAGTCATCACCAGAATAACGGCCGCAACCCTTATGTTGCCACTGCTTATTATTTTTGGAGATGCTATTGCACTTTTAGGCTCCGCTTTGGTGGAGAATTTCAAAGGAGGGGTTTCTTTTCAACTGTATTTTAATAAGGTTTTTGATGCATTGGCATTTAGTGATTTACTTCCAGCCACCGTGAAGTCTTTCTTTTTTGGCTTCGCTATTGGTCTCATAGGTTGTTATAAGGGATATTTCTGTAAGAAAGGAACTGTGGGAGTGGGGGAAGCATCCAACTCGGCCGTGGTATATACTTCCATGTTGCTTTTTGTAATTGACTTCATTGCTGTTTTTGTGTCTGACATATTTTTCGAAATCTAATGGGCTCTGAAACAAACATATCGCCCATATTAGAGATTAAAAACCTTGAGAAAAGCTTTGGCAACAATAAGGTGCTAAAGGGGTTTAACTTACAACTATTTGAAGGAGAAAACTTGGTAGTGATGGGTAAATCCGGATCTGGTAAATCGGTGATGATTAAATGCCTTGTCGGTTTAATTCAGGCGGATAGCGGAAGCATTCACATTAAGGATAACGACATAACGATTTTAGGTCAGACCGAATTGGACGTACTTCGCACAGAAATTGGCTTTTTGTTTCAAGGCAGTGCCTTATACGATTCCATGACGGTGCGAGAAAACCTTGAGTTTCCTTTGCGCCGGCATAAAAAGAAATTGAACATGCATGAAAAAACGGAAACATTGGTCGTTGAAGCCTTAGAGAATGTTGGACTTGCGGATGCGATCGATTTAATGCCAGCCGAACTTTCGGGAGGAATGAAAAGGCGAGTTGCATTGGCAAGGGCGCTTATTTTAAAACCAAAGATCATTTTATACGATGAGCCTACTACAGGTTTGGATCCAATTACAGCCAAAGAAATTATTCAGTTAATGAGGACTATTCAGAAAAAATATGGCACATCTTCGCTCATCATAACTCACGATGTGGATTGTGCTCGGGTTATTTCTAATAGAATTATTCTGTTAGTAGACGGGATTAACTATGCTGAAGGCACCTATGCAGACTTGTCCCATTCGGATGATCCAAATATCAAGGCCTTTTTCAAACAATAAAATTGAGCATATGAAAAATACAGCTTCGCAAAAATTACAGTTAGGGGTTTTTATAGTATTGGGCACTGTCATCCTTATTATAGCGCTCTATTTTATAGGGAATAGGCAAAACTTATTCAGTAAAAACATTAAACTGAACGCGCAATTTACCAATGTAAACGGCCTTCAACTGGGTAACAACGTTCGTTACTCGGGCATTGATGTTGGAACTGTGAATCGCATTACCATGCAGAGTGATACGATCATTTTGGTTGAAATGCTTATCAAAGAAAGCATGAGAGTTCACATAAAGAGAGATGCAATTGCTACAATCGGCTCCGATGGTTTGGTTGGTAATATGATCATTAACATCATTCCTAGCAAAGGAAAGCTACCCTCGGTTATTACTGGAGATACTATACCAACGTATAGCCGAATTGGCACGGACGACATGCTTACTACTTTAAATGTAACCAATGAGAACGCTGCACTACTCACGTCGGATTTGCTACAAATAACGACTGAAATTATCAATGGTCAAGGTGTTTTAGGGATGCTCATAACAGACTCGCTCATGGCGAGAGATTTGAAAGAAACCATTTATCAGTTGAAGAGAACGGCTACGGGAGCGTCTCAGACTATGGATAAACTGAACAACTACATTGAAACGTTACAGACTACAGAGAGTGTCGCGAATGTCCTTCTAACCGATAGTATTTCAGGACAAAAAATGAAGACAATAGTAACCAATCTTCAGGAATCAAGCGAACAAGTTCATGCGGTAACTCGAACACTAAATGAGTTAATTGGAGACATTGAAAAAGGGGAAGGCGCTTTGAAATACCTTACAACCGATGAAACATTAGTAAGAAACATAGACTCTACCATGGCTAATATTAAGGAAAGCACCAAACGGTTTAATGAGAATATGGAAGCTTTAAAAAGTAATTTCTTTTTTCGAGGCTATTTTAAAAAATTGGAAAGACAGGAAAAAAGGAGTCAAAAGAATAATAACGAATAAACTGATATCACATGAAAATTGAACATTTAGAGGAGCGCATAGTAGACTATCAAAATTCCATTAAGACTGTGGTTGACAAACGAGTTCTTTGGAATACGAAAATCAAGGATTTACTTCGCTCTACCTTACAGGCTATTGCGAAACAATATGAAATTGGTTGGAAGGTTCAAGAATTGAGTTGGATTCACAGTAATGAGGCGATTAATATAACATTTGATTCTTTTCCCGACGCCCTTATTGATTGTACCAACCTTATTCCAGCCCATCAATTCTTACCAGGGGGAGCCTTAATTTTTTCTCAAACGTATAGCGGAGACATTGCTTTTTTTATCATATTTCCAGAGTTAGACCCTACGGTTCAGGATAATGGAATTCTAGAGCTAGGCATTGTTGAGCCGCATTTAATCACTGAAAAATTCGTTGTGGAAAAAGTAGATGAATTTCTAAAGGAGATCATTAAGTGGGAGGTGCCATCTCCGGCTAAGAAGCTCGGGTTTTAGTAATTTTAAGGGCTGATAGTTCTAATATGGTAAGTATCATCAAGTGTCTTTTTATGGTTCTGAGATAATTCTTCCGTCACTCATTTCAATAATTCGATCCGTTTTATGAGCAAAATCGGTATCATGAGTAACAATAAGTAAGGAAAGTCCTTCTTCATCACTGAGTCTTCTAAATATGTTAAACACATTATCTGCATTATAACTATCTAAATTGCCAGTGGGTTCATCTCCCATGATAATGGCCGGATTATTAATAAGAGCTCGCGCAATGGCAACTCGTTGTTTTTCACCTCCAGAAATTCTAGAAGCTTTTTTCCTCGCTAAGTGATCGATTTCCAAGATGTTGAGCTTCGTCATGGCGTCATTTTCGATTTCCTCATGTGATTTTTCGGCCAATTTCTTCGCTGGCAGCATCACATTTTCAAGGACTGAGAATTCTGAAAGTAAATAGTGAAACTGAAAAACAAAGCCAATATCCCTATTGCGAATGTGGGACAGTATATTTCGGTTTTGACCAGACACTAGCTTATTGTTTAAATAGAGTTCTCCTGTATAGTCTGTATCCATTGTCGATAAAATATATAGTAAGGTTGATTTACCACATCCCGATTTGCCCATAATCGATGTGAATTCCCCTTTTTGGATTTCAAAATTTATATCCTTTAATACATGAAATGGCACTGGTTTTTTAAAGTGCTTGTTGATGTTTTTGGCTTTCAGTACAGGGTTCATTTTACAATTTATTATTGACCTCTAATTATATGTACGGGATCTATTTTCTTTGCTTTAAGTGATGGTAAATAGCCCGCCAAAAAAGTGGATATCATGGCGAAGACAAATCCAATGATATAAAATATGGGATTGTGATTAACAGGGTAGGTGGATATGGTAGGCATTGCTTCCGTGTTGAATGGAGTTTGATCAATAGCCAAGGATAGGCCAAGGCCAAGTAAAAGCCCTAGGATGCCACCAACAAACCCAATGATGACCGCTTGACTCATAAATATAAGCTGGACATCTCTACCTGAAAACCCGGTAGCCTTTAAGATGGCTATATCATTCATTTTTTCATAAATAAGCATGTTTAGAATGTTATAGATCCCAAAGCCGGCCACGATGAGCAAAGTGATTGATACTGCATAGGTGATCAGGTTTCTAATCGTGGTGCCCGTTTCAAATTGGGCGTTGGCGGTCTTAATATCAACTGCTTTTAAATGGAATTGGTTTTCAATTTTTTCAGCCAAAGGGATGGCATCATTTATATCGTGTAGCTTCACATTGATATCGGTGATATAATTTTCAGATTCCCCAAGAATCTTTTGAGCCGTTTTTATATTGGCAAAGCTTTGAATGTCATCCAATTCTGCAATTCCACTTTGATAAATACCTACAATTTTCAATGGAAAAGCCTCTCCTTTACTATTACTTACTTGAATTCTACTTCCAACTTGTAAGGACATTTTTTGCGCTACGCCAGACCCTAGGAGAATGCCATTATCGTTATGATGCAAGGCTTCAGGAGTTCCCGATACGATATAATCCTCAAAGTTGAATAATTCAACCTCTTTCATGATGTCTACGCCGGTTAGATTGCCTCCTAATTCGATAGCTCCCGAGACATAGAATATTTGCGTTTTTATCTGCGGAATGGCACCGCGTATGTTTTCTTGCTTGTTTAAGTAGTCGATGATTGGAACAGCGTTATGGATTCGCTTTAAGCTTTGTTTGGGTTTAATAGAATGAACCACATTGAATGCATTTGAAAATTCTGAATACCTATCAATAGGTTGCACTGCAGAAGGCTCAATTTCATTAAAAATGTGAACATGAGGCGTTTGATTAAGTACTAGATTATCTAGCATTTCGTTCAGCCCTGTCATAAAGCAAACTAGTGTAATGTAAGCCGCAATACCAAAAGTGACGCCTAGCGCAGCAGTAGCCGTTTGCCTAATTTTAGTAAGCAAATGGGTTTTTGCTATCGTCAATATGACTTTCCAGTTTGTCATTCCTTAGGTTTGTAAATCCAGGTATCTGAGGAAAGTCCGGAAATCACTTCAACGCTATCCATATTATGCAAGCCTATCTTAATTTCTATCAGACCATCATCGGTTTTCACCTTGCTTTCGTCCAAAAGAAACCGCCTAGGAATGACCAAAGTTTGTTTCTTTTGAGCAACAATAATATTGGCTTCTCCTGCAAGTCCGGGGTATAAAACAGCTGGCGGGATATCGAATATGGCTTCGACCATAAAGGTCTGATTTCGCTCATCTTTCTTTGGATAGATCTTTCTTACCTTGGCCGTGAAAATGTGCCCGTTATAGGCGTCAAGCGTTACAATAGCTTTTTGCCCAGCTTTAATCTTTACAATATCCACTTCATCCACGAGCATTTCAATGATAAAAACAGTAGCACTGCCAACAAGGGCGAGTGGCTCTAAGGTGTTTACTGTCTCACCGGGGTTCTTATAGAGGGCGAATACTTTTCCGTCTATGTTGCTTTTAATGATGAAATCCTTGGAATTAACCATGGATGAGTTGTAGTTGTTTTTGGCCTGCTTAGCCTGTGTTTGCAGATTATTACGTGTGTTGATGTATTTATTCTGAAGTTGTATTAGGACGTTTTGTGACAGTCTATAGTTCAATTTTTTGCGGTCATATTCCACTTTGGAACCAATTTGTTGTTCCCAAAGATTTTTTTGTCGAAAGAAGTTGAGAGAATCATTAGAAACTTGAAGTTCAGCGGCATTAATTTCTTCTTCAAGATTGCGTAATACCGCAGTGTTTCCAGAAAGATTCTTCTCTGCCAATTCAAACGATAAACGTGCATTTTCTTCATTAATTTTTGGGGTTGTATTGATTACTTGAAGTAATTTGTCACCCTTTTTCACGACATCACCTTCCTCCATATAGTTCTTCTCTAGAATGCCATTAACAGAGGCATAAACCTGATAAAGACTGTCTGGCTGGACCGTTATCGAAGAATAAACCGATTCGGTTATCGCTGCCACGCTTGGCAAAATTTTTTCCTCACCTCCCGAACAGGACATAAGAAGGACAGAAAAAAACATAACATAAAACCATCTCACCATCTTTATTTTTGATTTATGGTCTGGATTTCCCAGGTGTTATTTTCAGATTTTGTTGAAATTAAATTCGGACCCAAAAAGCGCGATTGAATTTTTGGGGGAGTTTTCAAGTTTTTCTCGTCAAGTATTAAATTAAATGGACCTCGAAGAAATGCCACGGTTTCCCCATCACTATTAATAATCTCTTCATTGTAACTGTAAGAAACCACATTTTTCCCTAAAAGTTCGTTTCTTCCTATGGTTTCCTTAAATACCTTTAAGACAATCGCCCTATTGCTATGGAAATTTGTTGCATTTATAAATTCAGGTTCAATAACCGTTTCTCCAGTTGAGTTTATATATCCATAATAGGCAATTCCTTGTTTTATTTCCTTTATAAGAGCACGGTTACTCTCGAAAAAAGGATAGTCCCTTGCGATGTCTGGTTCACAGCACGCTATTCCACTTTCATTTGTCATAACAAGGTCGTCGCGATAGTCAATAACCAACGTTCCATCCATGTTAATAAAAGCCCACATTCCTCCTTTTTTCACAGCAGCGACCTCTGCGTGAAAAGGGGAAATAAAGTCTAAATTCTTAAGCTCCTGCGCCATGGTAACTGTTGAAAATATAAGGGCGCATGCGAGTAAACTAATTATATTTTTCATCTTTAGTATATTTTGAAATTATGAAGTAAAGGTATTCCGTACCTCAAGAGTATTCAATGAGAATTATCATAGTTCACTAAAATCAGCGGCGCTGAATATGACACGATTTTAGGAGTCTCTTCTTCTTTTTTTTCATGCATATTTTTGCTGAATAAAATGTAAGGACTTTTTCGTGTCAGAGGTATTTTTAATAATACCAGACTAGAAAATTAAATTTCCTTATTATATTTAGACGCAAGTAGGAAATGAATGCCTTATAAATAGACACACGGCCTTACTGGCTTTCAACCAGCCCAACCCATGCAAAGACGAAATTTTATAAAAAAGGGGGCGCTTGCTTCCTTGACTGCCCCCCTTGAGACTGAAATAGTTTTTGGAGAAGTATTGCCGCTAGGATATAACCTTCTTGGACTTCAGGATCCTGATCCGTTTCAACTATTTTCTAAGGACAAGGAGATGGTTGTGCTCAATGACAAACCATGGAATATGGAGGCAAGAGCAACGGATAGCAATGGGTTAAGTCAGCCCATGTTATTACCAGGTTGGAACCCAAAAGGATATTTAAATAATGCATGTCATCGCATTGCAGTGAAGGTTAAGTAATGGAAGAGCACGAGGCATTTAGGAATAGTGTGAAAGCCATCTACAAAGGTTTTGTGGTAGCGTTTTTATTTATTGGTTTTGCTGTGATAGCGATTGGATATTTCATCGTGAATCCCAATAGCCCTTTGTTTGATGCGCCTGCTTCGGAAGTTTATGTGGCTGTTGAAGAAGTGGACGAGGACCTCATTGAAAATGGAATTCATTTACGCACTGGTTTGATAGCTGCTGAAGGTTTCATGACGGTAGTGAATAATTGTACCAATTGTCATTCGGCAAAGCTGGTTATTCAGAATAGAATGAACGAGGAACGATGGGCCACGACGATTGATTGGATGCAGCGCACTCAAAATTTAGGTGATTTGGGTGCTAATGAGGCTATTATCATTAATTATTTGGCAGCCAATTACCCGCCAACCAAAGTGGGCCGTCGAAGCAACCTTGCAAACATTGATTGGTATGAGTTGGAGGATTAGTTTACTGTTGTTGCTCTGCGCGTGTGCGACCTCGTGTAAATTTGACGTTGAGTCGAAAGAGGAGCGGATAGACCTGAATGTTTCAGAGAGAGGCATGTATTACAATGCACATCATCTAATGGAAGTAGAGGAACTTATTCAAATACAATCAGATCCTTCCTTAAAAATAATTGATTTCAGAAAAAAGGAATCCTATGATCAAGGTCATATTCGTGGGGCCCTTTCATTATGGCGTGATGCTATTGAAGATCCCACAAATCCGGTAGATGGTATGATGGCTTCCAGAGTTCATATGGAGTTGGTTTTCAGTAATCTTGGCATTCGCAATGGTGATACGGTGGTGGTATATGACGACCGTGGCTCTTGTGATGCGGCGAGATTATGGTGGATTTTAGCTAATTATGACTTTCATAACGTTCAAATTTTAAATGGAGGCTTGGATGCGTGGAAGGCTGAAAGAGGCGACATTAGTACAGCGTTTCCACGAATTGAAAAGTCTAGCTTCCGCTTGCCAGAGAGAAATACATCGCGCTATATAGCGATAAAAGAAGAAGTCTTGCCTTCCGAAGTAAAAGAAAAAGGAGTTGTTGTGATTGACGCTAGAACTTGGGATGAGTTTACTGGAAAGCGACAAAAAAAGGGGGCTCAATCTGGAGGAAGAATACCGGGAAGTATTTGGGTGGATTGGGCAGACGCTATGGACTTTGAAAAGACAAAAAAGTTTAGGTCGGCAGCAGAATTAGAATGGCTATATCGGGATTTAGAGAAAGACCAGCCCATTATTGTCTATTGTCATTCTGGAGTTCGCTCTGCACACACTATCTTTGTACTATCCCAATTGTTAGGCTATCAACATGTAAGAAACTATGATGGTTCTTGGACAGAGTGGAGTAGTATTTCTGGATACCCTAAAGAAAAAGACAGTGTGACCACCTTATTTAACTAAGTTATAAATCGATATTTAAAGCACTATAATTTATCGCTGAAGATATTCATGATTTCTTCATCCGCCCTCTTTTTAAGCTCCACGTCTTGCGCTGAGCCCTTACCAATTCGATAAGAGATATACATCATAAAGAACAGTACGGGGATGATGACGGGCAAGGAATACCAAAAATCATATTCATCTATGTATTGCAGTTCTTGATTGAGTACTCCGAAAAGTTGAAAGAGAAATAGTGTTAGGGGCACCAAAATGGCAAATTTCCACCAATTCCGGGACGTCAGAAACCAGATTCCAGTAAGCATTACGAATGTAAGTTTGGTAAAAAGGGCATGCGCGAAGGATTTTGCGCTTGTAAAACCATTGGCTGTTATGGTGCCAAAAACAGTATCCCACTCTTTAGTGCCTGAAGGGGCGTACTTGTAAATATAAAAAATAAAGGGTGTTGCCATGATAATAATCGCGGTCAACACCCCATAAAAGATCCGACTATTGATCCACTTCTGGGATTTCGTATTCTTCTTTGTCGATTTGTTGTTCGTCACTAATTTGCGATTCTGGGGTACAACTTGCAGTAAGTACTAAACCTACGATAGCGAAAATAAACATTAATTTTTTCATGAGGATATATATTTAGATTAATTACCCTACAAAACTACAGAGAACTTCCGAAAATTCTTACAGTTACTTACTTATAAGATTTGCGTACTTTTGCCATATTTTTTTTGCGGTTAACGTCAGTATTTACGGTGCTTTCAGAATTAATTGGCGTAAGAAAATTCCATACAAAAAACATGCCAATACAAGGAAATTTCCTACATTTAATTTATTATCCTTATTTTAGCAATTAGACCGTAATTTTAATGCGGTAAAACCATAAAAATGTGTCCTAAATAATCGCTATTTTAAAAGCACCAGAAGGTTAAATTTTACCTCTGTGATGCACTTGCCTAAAATTCCCTCCTATGAAATATCCCTACATAATTATAGACAATGACCCTAAAACGGTTGAGCGAATACAACTAGCTTTTGAAAATTTTACAAATTACCTATGTGTGGGTGTGGCTAAAACTGAAGATGATGGTTTGGACTTGATTTTAGAGCGAATGCCATCTTTAGTCATCATGAATATTGAAATTCCTGGGAAACAAGCGGAGAAGCTTCTTTTTTCTATCTCAAATGCCTTAAGAAAGTATATGGAGGAATTGCCCAAGTTTATTATGGTTGCTAATTCTACGCAGTATGCTATTGAAAGTATTCGCAATAATGCGCTCGACTATCTATTGAAGCCTATTGATGTCAATTTATTAAAACGTTCCATACTTCGCTTTCAAAGAGAATTCACTCCTGAACCCGATAAAACCCTATGCTTTAAATCCTACGGGGATTATAAATTTATAAATATGGATGAGGTGGTGTATCTGAAGGCAGACAATAATACAACCGATTTTATGTTGGATAGCGGTGATGTGGTTGGCGCGTTTAAATCCTTGAAGTTCTTTCAGGAAACATTGCCGAAAAATTTCGTTCGTATCCATAACAGCTATATTGTCAACACCGATTTTGTTTCAAGAATTCATTTTGGCAAGTCGACATGTAGTGTGCGTAGCTCCAATTTATTTATCCCATTTTCTAAATCCTACCGACATAATGTCGAGTTTTTAAAGAACAATCTTTCACAGAAAAGTGTCATAATTGCGTAGTTCATCGGATAATATTGCCATTCACCCGTATACGGCCATCATCTACCGCTGATTGCCCAAAATCTACAATTTGATTTCATTCCCTCGCTTTTAGGGCGTCAATAATATATATTTTAGCTGTGATTAAAAGAACTTTTAATCTGTTTTGAAGCTTCAAAGTTTGAAATAATCTAAGGTAATTAGATGTCAGTATAGGGATATTTGGCATTGAGTTTTTTAGAGATTTCAAGCACATCATCCCATTTATTTAAAAATATAACCTCCTAGCCCTATCATTAAATGCTATTAGAGGCTCAATCGTATAACTCAAAAACCACTCTTATGAAAACTATAAAGTATTTACTTGCAGCACTAATTCTCGGATTTTCCCTAGTCTCTTGTGAGACAGAAAGCATTGAAGATCTTACTGCAGAGAATGCCGCATTACTTGAATATGACACAAATTCAAAGACTTTCACAGGAACCATCAATGATGACGATCCTCAGAAAACAGGAGGAGATGACGATATTCCAGATCCAGAAGGAAAAGGATCTACAGGCGGTGATGATGATATCCCAGATCCAGAAGGTTCAGGATCTACGGGAGGCGATGATGACATTCCAGATCCAGAAGGTTCAGGATCTACGGGAGGTGATGATGATATTCCTGATCCAGAAGGCAAAGGTTCAACAGGAGGTGATGATGATATTCCAGATCCAGAAAAATAAACCACATTAATTTTACTTATAAAACCCTTTAAGTGCAACAGCGCCTGGAGGGTTTCTTTGTTATATTGGTGGAATCACTTTATTATCAATAGATTTGTATAGCTGCTGTTGTGGCATCAACTTATGACGAAGTCTAGACTCCATAAATTTTTCTCTCCTGCCAAAATTGTGATGCTGTTGGTGGCTGTGGTATTGTTAATTTCTGTCAATTCGAAGCGCCTTATGTCTTACGGCACTTTTGGAGATTATGAGAGATATCCAGCACTCGATAGTGTGGATGTCTACCTGAATCGATTCAGTGAAATGGATGTTTCTTTGGACCGAAAGATCGCGTATTTGTCTGAGGCTTATAGGTATACAAAGCAGCTTAAAAAGGATACGGTTCGCACGGCCAAACTCAAAGAGCTTCGGGATGCGTATCGAGCATTAAATCAGTTGGAATCCTATCGCGCTGTCAACGATGATATTCGGGTGTTTGCTGAAGATATGGGCGACTCCCTGGAAATAGCAAATACCTACTCTAATTCTGGGTTTTACTATTTGCGCAAAGGAAAAATTGATAGTGCTTATAATAACTATTTTTTGGCGCAAAGAATGTTTGAGCGTATGGATAGTCTTCAGAAGGCTGGAAAGTCCATGCTCACCATGGCTATCATTCAGAAAAATGCCAAAGATTATTTAGGCGGTGAGGCTAGTTCGGTGGCGGCCATTGAACTTTTGAAGCCTAGTAATGATCTTAAGTCATTAACTTCAGCATACACCAACTTAGGTCTAATTTCTACGGAACTCGGACGTTATGATATGGCCCTAGAGTACCACGATATGGCGTTGGACGGAAGAAAGAAAATGAAGGATAAAGCGCTGGAGGTAAGTAGCTTGAATAATATTGGTTTTGCACATTTCAGTAACCAACAATATGATAAAGCAATCTCCTTTTACCAACAAGGATTGGCCTATGATAGCCTTTTTTATATTCGTCCTCACACCTATGCTCGGTTGTTGGACAACTTAGCCTTTGCTAAATTTAAATCGGGAGAGACCGATGAATTGCCCGATTTGTTTTTACGGCCACTATTTATAAGAGATAGTATTGGAGACCGCTTAGGTGCGGTGACCAGTCACATCCATTTGTCTGAATATTATAAGTCGGTTGATTCTACTTCATTATCAAGAGAACAGGCACTCGCCGCGTTAAACATTGCAAAACCCAGGCAGTATCACAGGGAAATTTTAGAGGCACTCAGTATTTTAAGTGAAAGTGACAATGAAACCACAGCGTTAAAGTCGTCGCGTGAGTACATGCACATTAGTGATAGTTTACAGCAGGTAGAGAGAGGTTTTAGAGAGCAATTTGCCCGAATTCGATTTGAAACTGATAGTATCGAAATTGAAAATACCAAAGTCACCAAGCAAAACAGACGGCTATTTATTGGACTATTGGGTTTGTTAGCTCTTTTTCTTTTGGTGTATATTTTTATTCAGAGAAAACTGAATGGCAACGAACTGAAGTTTCGAGAGTCACAACAAAAATCGAATGAGGAGATATACAACCTCATGTTGGCGCAACAACTTAAATTGGAAGAAGGGAAGCGATTGGAGAAACGTCGGTTTTCGGAGGAGCTGCACGATGGTGTGTTGGGACGACTTTTTGGAACTCGATTGAGTTTGGATAGTCTAAACAACAAACACGACGATAAGACTGTGGAAACTAGGCTTAAATATATTGAAGAGCTCAAAAGTATTGAGCAGGAGATCCGACAAATTTCCCATGGTTTGGAATCGACTACTTTTTCTGAAGATGTTCTCTTTACTGAAGTGATTGAGCAATTGATTGAAATTCAAAATGCCTTGGATACGGAGACACCAAATCAGTTTCAATTTGTGAACGACTACGACATCCAATGGGAGAAAATGCCGAACAATATTAAGGTGCATTTATACCGAATTATTCAGGAAGCATTGCAAAATATTAACAAGCATGCCTATGCAGCACATGGCATAGTGAGGTTAAAAATTGAGGATGAGGATATTGTTTTACAGATAGAAGATGACGGGATTGGGATGGAAGTGAATAAAGTTAAGAAAGGAATTGGTCTTAAAAACATTAGGTCGCGAGTAGAACAAATGAGAGGCAACCTCAAAGTGGAAAGTAAAAAAGGAAATGGAACAATTATTACAGTTCGAATAAATTATTAGACGAAAATTAGTTAACTTGTAATACTTTAATTTGATATATCCCCGTATCCAACGATTAAGTTAAATTAGTATTGTGATGAAAAATATTGTAAATGTTCTAATGGTCGATGACCATCCCATGATTATTGAAGGGTATAAAAATACCCTGTTGGAAAATGCTACAGACGCTGTAGAGTTTGTTATTGATATCGCCTTTAATTGTCAGGAAGCCATTGATTTTATTCAGAAGAATTTAGGCAAAAAGAAATATGACCTCGCGTTAATTGACATCAAGCTTCCGCCGTCCAGTGATGGAACCATTACTTCAGGGGAAGATTTGGCCGTGTTGCTTAAAAGCAATTACCCAGAGGCTAAAGTCATTATAAGCACCATGCATAATGAAGACAGTCGCATTCATAATATACTTCAAACAGTGAATCCTGAAGGATTTTTAATTAAGAGTGATTTATCCTCTACGGAATTGGTCCGCGCCTTTGAGGAGATTATGGAAGGGAAGACTTATTATAGCACCACAGTGACGAATCACTTTAGAAAAATGATGAATAACAATTTCTCATTAGATAAAGTAAATCTTCAAATTCTATATCACTTATCTCGAGGAGTACAAACCAAAAATCTTGGAAATTATATCAACCTCTCCTTAAGTGCCATTGAAAAACGAAAAAACCACATCAAAGAGTTGTTCGATATCAAGTCGTCAAATGATGAAAAGGTGATAGAAGAAGCCAGAAAACGAGGCTTCATATAAAGTATAAATAACCTACAAACCTCTTGAAACAAAAACATCCGCTCAATGGCGGATGTTTTTTTTATATTAAAAGGGACCCCTAGTTCACTGCCCCTTTTATTTCTTCTGCCGCTTTATCAACAGCGCCATCTACGGCCTTGTCAACACTATCGGCAACTTTTTCAGCAGCATCTTTTACAGACTCTGCCGCTTTTTCTACTTTCTCTTTAGCAGCGTCAACTGCCTCTCCAGTGGTTTCTTCCACAGCATCTGCCGCCTCTTCAGCTTTATTAGCAGTTTCTCTACATGAGTATACAGAAGCAACTAAACAAAGTGCTGCAAATGATAAAAAAATTTTCTTCATTAGTGATAAGATTAGTGATTAATATGAACTGTTAAAATTAGTTAAATTATTGACAGTGAGGCACCATTTAATGACTATTTTGAATAAATGGAAATATTCCTATCAAATATGGAATTTATCCATAAAAGATGTATATTTGAGGATGGACAAAGAACTTTCTATAGAAGCAAAACGCTTTAAAAAAGTGAGGGAAGAGCAAAATCAGACCCAGCAATCCTTTGCGAACACGCTTGGAATTAGTGGCAGTACTGCTGATATTGAGCGTGGTAAAACGAAAATTTCAGGTAAAATTGTGATGGAATTGTTGCGGCAGTTCAATATTAACCCCTTGTGGTTATTTGGCAAAAGCTTTATCCAATTTGTCGACATTAATGGGGGTAATGTGGGACCTAAAGTAATTACCTTGGCAAAAGACGGCGATGAGTCGATCGTTTTGGTCAATCAAAAGGCAGCAGCAGGGTATCCACACAATATTCAAGATGTGGAATGGTACCAATCATTGCCTACCTTTGGAATTCCCCTTCCGGAGTATCGCAATGCGACCTATCGAGGTTTCCAAGTGGAAGGAGATAGTATGTTACCGAATATTCGACCGAATGAATGGGTGCTTGGAAAGGCAGTTCCCAGTATCACCGAAGCCAGCGACAGTCGCATTTACATTGTGGTTTTAAAAGATTCGGTATTGGTAAAGAAACTCCAAAAGGTAGCTGGGGCTCCAGATCGTATTCGGTTGGTTTCCCTCAATCCCGAATACTTACCCATTGATGTAGCCGTTGGTGACATTCAAGAATTATGGATGGTGAACAGCAAATTGACCTTCGGCATTAATGAGCCCTCAGATAGTGGTTTGCTTCGGCAATTACAACAGTCTATGGAGGATTTAAAGGGGCAAATCAGTAATTTGAGAGCCTAGGATGAGTTTCCCGCAATTGTTCGATTTCTTAGAGCGACTTCAGCAAAACAATCATAAAGAATGGATGGACGCCCACCGGAAAGAATATCATAGCGTCCGTGACTTTTTTATTCAATGGTTGGACCGTATGAATTTGGAATTAGCGAAGATTGACCCAGAATATTTCCACACACCGGGCAAAAAGGCCATCAATCGCATCAACAACAACCTTATGTTTTTTCCTAATAAACCTGTATACAAAGATCACTTTGGCGCGGGTCTAGACCAGCTAAGCAAACAAGGTGATTTTTATATTGAAATTGGCCTTAGTGAGTGTTTTCTAGGTGGTGGATATTGGTATCCCAGCGGAAAATTGCTAAAAAGTATCCGTGATGCGATCGATTATAATGGGGCCGATTTCCGTTCTATTGTGAATAAAAAAAGCTTTCAAACCACTTTTGGAGGCATGATTGAAGCCGACTCTTTAAAAAGACCACCCAAGGGGTATACCGAAGAACACCCTTACATTGAGCTACTCAAAAGAAAATCCTTTGCAGCTGGTGTGAAGCTCACTCGCGAAGATGTTTTGGATAAATCATTTAATCAAAAAGTGATAGAAATCTATTTGGAGTTACTACCCTTTCGAAGGTATTTGAATGAGGCGGTGACAGTCTAATCTTTTAGGAGGAAGTAGGGGGGATTAATGTATTGATATACTTCATGATCATAGTCGTTGCTCCTGTGTTGCTATTCACAAAATGCCCTGAAATCATTCCTGTTGTATTCCGAAATTTCTCATCGGAAATTAATTTACCAAGGAGTTCACTACATTCTTCCGCAGAGGCCACAGAAAAGAGTCCAGCCAATTGTCTGAGTTTTTTCGCTTCAGGGAAATTCTCGTAGTTGGGGCCTATTACGATCGGTATTCCAAAAGTTGCTGGCTCCAAAATATTGTGAAGCCCTGTTTTTCCTGCACCTCCACCAACATAAGCAATATGTGCATAACT
>Ga0316204_10003446_pt1 | contig 31677 bp, 30 predicted proteins | sample 6monrhotite_MG_2_FD_205661 | JGI IMG/M metagenome (GOLD analysis project Ga0316204, IMG submission 205661) | Microbial mat bacterial communities from mineral coupon in-situ incubated in ocean water Damariscotta River, Maine, United States -... | ecosystem: Environmental > Aquatic > Marine >... | reverse complement strand
CCCGCGCTGTCCGCGGGCCAAAAAGGTCACGCCGGTTGACCACGCTCGGCGCTGGGAGGCAGCGCTCTTGATCACGCGGCGTGACCGAAAGGGTCGCTTCGATGGTCATTGCGCCCGGCCGTTAACAACCCAGCCACGATCGCCGCAACGCCACCACCCACACCCGCCCAGCCCAGCGGACGAACGTAGCGTCGCTGTCGCCGGAGCGGGGACAACTCAAATCGAACGGTCTGCTCCAGCCCCGACTGCGCCTCAAAACTGCGACGCTGCGAAACGTGTCCGCGCAGGACCGCTTCGGCCTGGTGCGGACCCGGCTCAACCTCGCGATTGCGGGGCATCGGTCCGAGTTCCTGCCCGTCGAGAAACAGGCGTGCCCCGGCAGGCGTGCTTTCGAAGACGACCACGGGATTCGCGTTCGCCAACGACTCGACCTTCGAGGCCAGCGTGCCCGCGACATCCTCGAGCAGCGTGCCAACCTCGACCAAGCCGCAGAGTTCGCAGACCTGGTGCGCCCGCGCGACGACTTCCCCCGGCTCGGCCGTCGACAGCTCGAGCGCGATTTCGTAGTCCCCGCCTCGCTTGCTCACCCGAGCCTCCACGATGAACGCGGCGTCCCGGGACTGCGCGTAGTCGCGCCAACACTGGGCGTCGTGGTCCTCGCAGTCCGCCGTGTCCTGCCGTTGCGGTGTGACCAGCTGAACCGTTTGCCGACCGAGGCCGCGCTCCAACGCCTCGGAAAACGTCCGCTGCCAGCCCTGGGCCACGTCGCCCTCGACCACGAGAGGGCGCACCACGACCTGCGGTTTCGGCTCACTCGCGGCGACCGGCTGGACTCCGGCGAGGGCCATCAAACACAGGGCGGACATGACCCATGCACCCGACACTTCAACAGACGCTAACACGCGCGCGACTCTCACCCGATGGATGTCTCTTCTCTCGCTGCCGCCGACCAGTCCGCCTCCGGCGACTCGGTGGATTCCTGGATCGACATGAAGCTCGAGCCGATGACGAAGATCTGGCAGGGCGTGGGTGGGACCAGCAGCGACTTCCTGAGCGAGGAGGACGCCCGGGTGTGCCGCGGGAGCTACGATGGCACCAAGCCCGTCAGGTTCGCCGAAAGCCTCTGGCGGATGGCCCAAGTCGAACCGCACGCCTCCCGAGGGTACCGCAAGGAGATCGCCGAGTTCGTGGTGGACCTCCCCGTCGAAGCCGCGGTCGGGGTGTGCCTGGCCAACCGGCAGTACGGCCACGGCAGCGATTACCAGTACTTCATCCCGCAATGGGAGTCACACTTGTTCCGGACCGGCCGAACGTACAAGTTCTCCCGGCAGAACGACTGACGCCCCCACGCGAGGGCGCACGGCCGCCAGGCGGGCATCAGCCGGGCATCAGCCGGTCGGCGCGGTGCCACTGACCGACGACAGCGCGGCGCCGGTCATGTCGCTGTACGTGTAGGCGCCAACGAGGCCGTAGTACGAGGTGACCGTTCCGGTGACCGGGTCGACGCGGTGCGCACCGTCGCCAAACGCGACGGCCCAGACGTTGCCCGCGAAGTCGATGCTGACCCCGTACGAGCCCGGCACGGGCCACTCCTGCTCGACCAGCAACGTCTCGCGGTTGACCCCACGAATGAAGCCACCCGATGCGGCCCACAGCAGGCCCCCCTCCGCACCGTCGGCCATACACCCGGCGCTGCCGATGCCGCTCGCACTGGCGGCCCATGTATCGGTGGCGGGATCGTAGCGCTGAATCGTGCTCGCGCAGATCCAGACGTACCCATCGACGTCGACCGTCATGCCGTACCCACCGAGCGACGGAGGTGTCCACACCTGGGTGCTCATGTCCGCCATGTTCACTTTGACCAAGCGCGCGCCGCTGAGCTGGCTTCCCCAGAAGTTGCCCTCGCTATCGACCGCGGCCCCGTAGATGCCGTACTGGTCGGGGTTCAAGCCGTCGATGGTGACCATGTCGACGACCGTGCCGTCATCGCCGTCCATGAGGATCACGTCGGCCTGCGCCACGCTGCCGTTGCGACCGGCGGTCCACAACAACTCGTTCTCCCACTCGCACGTGACGTCGTTCCACTCGCCTTGTGCCCACGCGACGGGACGCTGGGTGGTGTAGGCGAAGGGCGTATGCCAAGCACGGCATTCTTCCTGGTCCCACGGAAGCGCGGCGTTGTTCATCGAGGTCTGAATGCCGGGCGTTCCGTTGCTTTCGACGCAGTCTTCGACCGCGGCGTAGAACTTGGTGACTCCGCCCGAGCGGCTGGCCACCGCGACATTGCCAGAGAGGCTGACCGAGGTTCGTGAGGGACTGCCGGCGCCATCGGGACGCACTTGGAAACGCCCAACTTCAGTGACCGTCTCGGTGTCGATCTTGGTGATCGTGCCCTCGCTGCTGTTGGCCGCCCACAGGTACGAGAAGTCTGGGCCCTCAACCTTCTTGCCGCCCTTGCCAATGCCGGGCTCACACGCCCCCTGTCCTGGGAGGTCAGGCTGAATACCGAGGTCGAATTTCGGCCCATCACCGCCGCTTTCTTCGGCCCCAGAGCTCTGTGAGCCTCCGGTGGGGTTGCTGCCGCCGGACTGGCTCCCGTCGGCCCCGCTCCCTTCGCCGGTCCCCTCTGCCCCGGTGCTCGGCGTGCCCTGCGTCAGGATTCCGCCAGCGTCCCCGCCAGCGGTGTCCGCGGGCGGCTCGACACTCCCGCACGCGAGCACGAGGCACGGCGCCCCGAGCAAGAGAGAGCCGCGAAGTCCAGAGCGTTTCAAGTTTTCGTCCATCCGATTGTCCCCACCACATCGTACAGCAGCGTCGTTCCTGCGCTCACCCGTCGGGTAGCGGTGGGGCCAAAGCCTCCGCTCCAGACTCGAGGATCGAGTGCACCGCCGACACGGAAGCGTCGAAGAATTCGCTGCGGACGGCTTTGTAGCGAGGGTCTGCGAAGAACGCGACGCGTTGGTCGCGCTCGGCGAACGACAGCGCGAAGAATCGGTTCGCGGGGACGGCGTCGGGGCTCGACAAGACCTCACCGCCCCGAATGTCCCAGTCAAAGCGGCCTGCGTACTCTTCGAGGATCGGGCGCATCCCGGCCCGGTAGCGCTCGTAGATCTCGTGGTCATGAACCTCGAGGGCGATGACGAGCGTGTGTCGCGGCTCAGCAGGCATGCACGTATCCTCCGTCAACGGCCAGGACTGTGCCAGCAACGAACTCGGCTCGCGCCAAGAAGCCGGTGATGATGATCGTTTCGAGTCGTGCAGTCATGTCGTCTGCAACCTAGCGCCAGGCCGACCGCGGACCAGTGGCATCTCGCCAAGGACTCCATTACCGTTGGTTATGGAGTTTCGGTGACCCTCGACCAGCTCTACGCCTTTGTCGCGGTCGTTCACAAAGGCACGATCACTGCGGCCGCGGCGGCGTTGCACAAGTCCCAGCCCGCGATCAGCAAGCTGGTGAGCAACCTGGAGGCGGACTTGGGAGTCCCTCTGCTGGATCGGTCCGGGTACCGCCCGACCCTGACCGACGAAGGCCGCGTGTTCTTCGAGCGCGCCACCTCGCTAACCCAGGACGCCGGAGCCTTGCGACAACTTGGTGAGAACCTCAGCCAGCATCCGGAGCGGCGCGTCCGCGTCACCCTCGACGCCATCACACCGTTGCCGCCAGTCCTCGGTATTCTCGTACGAGTCCGCGCCCAGTTTCCTTCGGTCCGAATCGAGCTCGACGTCGGAGGCTGGACCGGCGCAGCCGCGGCGATCGTTGATGGAAAGGCCGACCTGGCCGTCGCGGGCGGCACGCTGCCGGACAGTCCCCGGGTGGTCGCTCGCCCCTTCCCGGCCGTGACCGTCGTCGCCGTCGCGCGAGCCGATCACCCCGTCGCCTTGGCGCCGTTGCCTCTCGCGGATGGGCTGCTGCGCGAACACCCGCAAGTCGTCCTCGCGGACCCCACCGGCGCCGGCTCCTCCACCTCGCTCAACGTGCTGCGCGATGGGCTGTCCTGGCGCGTGACCGACCTCTGGGCGAAGAAGCAGATCATCGAAGCTGGCCTCGGGTGGGGCGGGCTTCCGCAGCACCTCGTTGCGGCCGAGCTCGCATCCGGTCGACTGAAGCAACTCGACGTCCCGGCGTTCGAGGCCCACACGATGGAACTGCACGTTCTGCAGCGCCGAAGCCGAGCAAGACGCCTCGTCACAAGTATGTTGTGGACGGACCTGTGCGGCCTCGCCCGACCGGCGTGACGCTCGACCCTCAGCGCTTCATCTCGCCGGACAACTTCGCCAAGCGACGACGCAGGCTCTCCAGGGTTTCGTTGAGCTGATCGAGATGGTCGAGCACATCGCCGTCGGACGCGAGCGCTTGAACGTCCTGACGACGCAGCTCCGGGGACTCGAGAGCGTTGAGCGTCCGGGTCAGATAGCCCTCGATACGGGTCATCGCGAGGGCCGTCTCACGGAGATCGTCATCGACGAACAGCATGAGGTTGCCGATGTTGCCGACCCCCCGCAGCGCGGCGTTGGGTGCATATGCCTGGGTCGCCCGGTCCATCAGTCGGTCCCGTGGGCGGGCGCGCCGGCCGCTAGACCGCCGCTCACTCGGCTCTGGAGTGTTGGTAGCGACAACGGACGAGGCGAGCGCGGACATGAGATTGGCCTGACATGACCCACCGCGGTCTTCCAAGTTTTCCGCATCCCTGGCCTTGCGCGCATGGGTTATGTAGTCAACCTTACGTACTCGCCCCTCGACCGGTTGGGGGGCCCTTCCGCGCCATGCCTGGGCAAGCATGGGCGCGGCTTTCGTTCATCGAAAGATCCATCTCCCAAGCACGAGTCCGGCGAGGCGAACGTGGCGAACATTCCCGACGACAAGGTCCAAGAGGTCCGCGACAAGGTCGACATCATCGACCTCGTCGGTCGATACGTGGAGCTGCGCAAGGCCGGCCGGAACTTCAAAGGCCTGTGCCCCTTCCACCAGGAGAAGTCGCCCAGCTTCAACGTCAACCCGCAGCGCAAGGGCTACAAATGCTTCGGGTGCGGCGCGGGGGGAGACGCCATCGGCTTCGTGATGGAGGTCGAGGGCAAGAGCTTCCCCGAAGCCGTGCGAAAACTGGCCGAGCAGTACGGCGTACATCTTCCTGCTGACGCCATGGGTGGCGGCGGCAGCGGACCGAGCCGCCACGAGAAGGACACCGCCTACGCCGTCGCACGCGCAGCCTGTGAACTCTATGAGTCCGTGCTCGCCGACTCGGAGCACGGGAAGGCTGGCCGGGCCTACCTCGAGCAGCGCGGACTCACGCCCGAACTCGCCAAGCGTTTCCGCCTGGGCTACGCGCCGGCACCCGCGGAAGCGGGCTGGGACACGCTTTGCCTCCACATCAAGCGGCTCGGGCTCTCGATGGACGCTGCGCAAACGCTCGGGCTCGTCGGCAAGAGCGAGCGCACCGGCAACACCTACGACAAATTCCGCGGCCGGCTGATGTTCCCCATCATTCAGCCCGGCGGCGAGGTCATCGCCTTCTCCGGCCGCATCGTTCCCCCTCACGACCAAGACGACCGCGGCGACAACCCGCCCCCCAAGTACGTCAACAGCTCCGAGTCCCTGCTGTTCACCAAGAGCAAGCACCTCTTCGCGCTGGCCACCGCGCGCTCCGCCATCCGCGAGAAGAAGCGCGCCATCTTGGTCGAGGGCAACGTCGACGTGGCGAAACTGCATCAGTGGGGCCATGAAGAAGCGGTGGCGCCACTGGGTACGGCCTTGACTCCTGAGCAGTCACGTTTGCTCGCGAGATTCGCCGAGCAGGTCGTCATGTGTTTCGATGGGGACAAGGCAGGAAAGAAGGCCGCGTGGACGGCCCTGCCCCAGCTCATCGATGCCGATCTCGACGTCCGAATGGTCTTGCTGCCCGAAGGCGAGGATCCCGACAGCATCGGTGAAGAGCGATTCGGCGCATTGCTACGCGGAGCTCGACCCGCGTTGGAGGAGATGATGCTGCGCGTCGCCGCCAAAGCCGGAGACGCGGCACACGCGCGAGGCAAGGGGCTGGACAAGATGCTACCGCTGATCGCGCGAGTCCGAAGCGAGAGCGCACGCGAGCTGTTTGCCCACCGCGCCGCCGAGCTGTTCAAGATGCCCGTTGAACGCATCGAGAGTTCGCTCGAGGGCATCCGCCGGAGCGGGAATCGACCGCAAAGCGCGCAAGAAAACTCTCGTCAGAAAGACTCGACTTCAGAGGCACATGTGCCACTATCCGCGGCCGTGCGCTCCCTCCCGCCGCTGCCAGCGGGCCAGTCGAGGCTGGCCATGCTGTTGGTTGACGTGCCCCATTTGGCCACCGTCGCCGAGCGTGCGGGCGCGCTGGGGTGCATCACGGATGGACGTCTCGAGCCCGTCGTGCAGGCCGTCATCGAAGGCGCCAAAGAAGGTCGCGACCCCAGCCTCGAAGACCTGCTCACCGCGGTCGACCCCGCCGCGCATCAGCAGCTCTACGATACCGTCTTCTCCGGTGAGTATAGAGGTTTGGCCGACCAAGGCGCCGACCCGCAAGCCGTTCTCGGCTCGCTCGTTCGCGCGTGCCGGGCCGACGAAGCCGACGCGGTGATCGGCGGCATCAAGACGAAGATCAGCGAGGCCCTTCGGCAGGGCTTCCCCGAGACCGCGCGCGACCTGTCGCGCGAACTCAGCGACCAGATCCGTCACCGCGAAAAACTCCTGCTCGCGACCGGTCCCCTCGTCCTGGAAGCTCCGGTCGCCCCAGACTCCTCCGCCCCCCCCGAATCCGCATCCGCCCCCGATGCCCGCGCGACGGTCGACCGCCCCACCGGCGACGACTCGGCGCCGGATTCGTTGCCCAACTAACCCGTCCCTTAAGACCCCTCTAGAAGGTTCGAAGGTAGCCATGTCCAAGAAAGCCACCGCCCGCAACGTCGATCAGGAAAAGCTCAAGAAGCAGCTCATCGCGTTCGGAAAGAAGAAGGGTCACATCACCGCGGCCGAGTTGCGTCAGCTGCTCCCTCCCGAGATCGTGTCCCCCAGCGAGATCGGTAACTGGGAGAAGCTCCTCGTCGACGAGGGTGTTCACGTGCTGTCGAAAGCAGACGTGAAGGCCGTCGCAAGTGCGACCGCCAAGGTCACGGGCATTCGCAAGCCCGCGGCCAAGAAAGCCGACAAGAAGAAGAAGGACGACGACGAGTCCACCCGCACCAACGATCCGGTGCGGATGTACCTGCGGAAAATGGGCTCGGTCTCCCTGCTGACCCGCGAGGGCGAGGTCGAGATCGCCAAGCGCATCGAGCAGGGCGAGAAGAGCATGCTGGAGATCGCGCTTCGCAGCCCAGTCGCCGTGCCCTACTCGCTCGAGATGTTCGACCGGGTCCGGCGGGCCCAGGTTCGCGTCAAAGACGTCATTCAGATCAGCGCACCGACGGACAACAACCCGAACAAGAAGAAGGAAGACACCGTCCCGGCCAACCAAGAGGCCGCGCTCGAGAACCTTCAGAAGCAGATCGACAAGGTCCGCCGGCACCAAAAAGAGATCGAGAAGATCCGCGAGGGCCTCGCCACCTCGCCCCTCGAGGAGATCGAGGAGAAGGCCGAGAAGTTCGGACAGCAGCTCGAGGACCATCACCGCGCATGTGCCGAGGCCATTCGCGACATGAATCTCTCGAAGCGACCGGTCGACGGCATCGTCGAGGAGCTCACCCAGCTGGTCTCTCGGGTCGACCGAGCCGAGCGTGACCTCAACGAGTGCGAGCGCCGGGCCGGCATGGACCTCAAGGAGCTGCGCGGGCTGTTCAAGAACGTCCGCCTCTCCGAGGAAGAGGAGTTCAAGCTGTGTCGCCGCCTTGGGCTTCACCCCTCCGAGCTTCACGAAATCGAGGCACGGATGCGCCTGGCCACCAAGCGCATCCGCCAGGTCGAGCAGGAGACCCACATGGGCGCCGCCGACCTTCAGGAGCTTCACGAAGAGCTGATGAGCGCTCGGCGGAAAGCCGAGAAGGCCAAAGCAGAGCTGGTCGAGGCCAACCTTCGCCTCGTCGTCTCGATCGCCAAGAAGTACACGAACCGCGGTCTGCAGTTCTTGGACCTGATCCAAGAAGGCAACATCGGCCTGATGAAGGCCGTCGACAAGTTCGAGTACAAGCGCGGCTACAAGTTCTCGACGTACGCCACCTGGTGGATTCGTCAGGCCATCACGCGTGCCATCGCCGACCAGGCCCGGACCATCCGGATTCCGGTCCACATGATCGAGACGATCAACAAGCTGATCCGCACCACGCGAAACCTGGTGCAGGAGCTTGGCCGCGAGCCGACCCCCGAAGAGATCGCCGAGAAGATGGAGCTTCCGCTCGACAAGGTCCGCAAGGTCCTGAAGATCGCGAAGGAGCCCATCTCGCTCGAGACCCCGATCGGCGAAGAAGAAGACTCTCACCTGGGCGACTTCATCGAGGACAAGAACATGACCTCCCCCTCCGAGGCGGTCATCAACCTCAACCTCGCCGACCAGACCCGCCGCGTGCTGGCCACCCTCACGCCGCGCGAGGAGAAGGTCCTGCGCATGCGCTTCGGCATCGGCGAGGCTTCGGACCACACCCTCGAAGAGGTGGGTCAGGACTTCTCGGTCACGCGCGAGCGGATTCGCCAGATCGAAGCCAAGGCGCTTCGCAAGCTTCGGCATCCCAGCCGCAGCAAGCGACTCAAAGCCTTCGTCGAGAGCTAGCCGAACAGGCGCCTCTCGGGTGCCCGGAGATACCGTGCCGGCCGGCCCACGTTCCAGCCTGGTCTGCCCCCGCCTGGCCGGGGTAGATTGTGGATATGGTTTGGAGAAATGGTTCGGGCAGCGTTGCGTTCGCGCTTGCGCTTGCCGGTTGCACCAGCTTTGTCGACGCGGAGGGCGGAACGGACGGAGACTCCACACAGACCGAGGGCACTGCAACGACGAACGCCACGGTCAGCCTGTCGACGTCAGGGGCCACCGACAGCGCAAGTGGCGGGCCCGGAACCGCTCCGGTCACATCCAACTCGGATACCACGGACACGAATCCGACGGACGCATCCAATACGGACCCGTCCGAATCCGACACTGACCCCAGCACCGGTCCAGACTCCCCCACCACCGGGCTGTCCACCACCGGTAGCGACACCGGGGAAGGCACCACGGCGGACGCTGAATCGACCGGATCCTCGGTCTGCGACGAGGCGGATGTCGAACCCAACGGCGACCCCGGAGGTGGGGTCTCCCAGGACCTGGACGACCAGTTCTGCGGCACCCCGGCCTCGATGGTGGACGGCACGCTGCTCGATGAGAATGACCTCGATGCGTTTCTCTACTTCGGCCCGTGGAATTGTGGGTCCGACAACAACCCCAACCACCGAGTCGAGGTCCAAGGACCCGTCACCGCATGCATTTTTCCGTTGTGTCCAGGGGACATCTCCACCGAGACGAACTGCATCACGGGAGCTGCTGCGACGTTCAACGGTGTTTCGGGGTGTTGCTCGGACGACTCCGCCATCGCTGACGTGAACTGTGTTGTCCCAGGCGGCGACGAGTCGGCGTTTGGGTTCATCCTCGTCGAATCCGACGCGGCTGAATGCACCGACTACACGGTGACCTATGCCGTAGACGACGCTTGAGCGTCGGCTACTCCGCAGCCGCCGCGTGGGCCTCGACCGCGGACCACACCCGCAGCACGTTGCCGGACGCGATCTTCTCGAGGTCGTCCTCGGACACGCCGCGGCGAAGCAGCTCCGCGAACAGGTTCGGATAGTCCGCGACGCTTCTCAGCCCCTTGGGCAACGAGTCTCCGACTCCATCGAAGTCGCTGCCCAGGCCCACATGCTCCGCGCCGACAAGCTCGACCACGTGCATGACGTGGTCGGCGACCTTCGAGACCGTAGCCCGTGGCGATTGGTGATCGACGTCGTACGCCCCAGCCGCGGCCTTGCCCTCGTCCGACTTCGGGTCGAGGTGCTCGTCCTTCAGATACGCCTTCAGCTCGGCGTCATGCTTCTTCCGGCCCGTCCGAACGCCGCCATCGAGGAAGTCTGAGCCGAAGTTGATCTGAATCACTCCACCCGCCTTCGCCAGCGCGTGAATCATCTCGTCGGACATGTTGCGGTCGAAGCCCGGCGTGAAGTGCCGACATGAGCTATGGGACGCGATGACGGGCACCTCGGACAGTTCGATGACCTGCCAGAATGCGTCGTCGGAGATGTGCGAGACATCGACCATCACACCCACGCGGTTCATCTCCGCCACAACCGACTTGCCGAACTTCGAGAGGCCCTTGTGGGTATGGCGCTTGTCGTAGGACGAGTCGCTGATGTGGTTGTCCTTGCTGTGGGCGAGGGTGATGTAGCGAATGCCGCGCTTGTGAAAATGCGCGACGTTCTCCAGCTTGCCCATCAAGGGCGCGCCGTTCTCCATGCCCATCGGCAGGGACACCTTCCCGGCCGCGAAGTTGTCACGGACGCTCTGTGCGCTCGGTGCGAGGGCGAAGTCCTCCGGGTGGGCCGAGACGATGCCCTCGACCATCGAGATCAACCGCTCGGCGACATCATCGGCCCCCTTCATTTCGAAGTCTGGCGAGACGTAGATCGACATGAACGGCGCGTCCAAGCCGCCCGCTCTTGCCCGCGGAAGGTCAAAGTCGCCGGCCTCGGTCGCCGCGCCGATGTCCTCGCCCAACACGCCGTCCTTCGACGACTTCTCGAGCCGCCAAGGAACGTCGATGTGCCCATCGAGAACGATGAACGTCTTCGCCAAGGCCGCGGCCCGCTCCTCGACCGACAACTTGGCATCCGCCTCGGCAGCCACCTCTGGGTCGAGCCCCGGGTTGGGGGCAACCGGGGTCGCCACCTCGCTGCGTGGCGGCGCGGGCGTCGGCGCGCTTGACCCCGAGTCGCAGGATGCCAACAACCCCAGACACACCAGCAAGCCCCATCGCGCACGCATGCGGTGCGTGTACCAGCCCTCAGCCGTCGGCGTCGAGGCCCACGATCAGCTACTCAACGAGAAGAAGTCTTTGATCCGGTGCAACAGCTCGTTGCGGGAGGCCGTCGAGGCCTGCGACACCCGGGGTGTGCTCTGCTTCGACGACGCGCTGTCGAGCTGCTCTCGGCGCGACACCAGCACGTCGCTGATCTGCTCGGCGAGCTCGGGAGAGCCATCCAGTACCCTGGCGAACGGTGTCTTGGAGACGACCAGCACCAGCGTTTCGGTGAGCGTTCGGATGGTGGCCATCCGGGGCTGCCCGGTCATCAGAGACATCTCGCCAAAGAAGGCGCCCTTGCCCAGACGCGCGACCTCGACCGACTGGCCGTCCGTCTCCAGCAGGACTTCGACCTCACCGCGCTGCACGATGAACAGCTCGTCGCCCTCGTCGCCCTGCTGCAGGATCGTCTCGCCCGGAGCGTAGGGCCGCTCTCGACAGCTCGAGACCAGCTCGTCGACCTGCTCATCGGAGAGGTCCCGCAAGAAGTCGACATTGCGAAGGGCCGCTCGGCGCCTCGCGGTCGCCTCGCTGCGAGCGGCGCTGCGATACGACTCATCGTCTTGGTGGAGTTCCAGGTCAGCCACCGGCACGGCCATCTGGATGTTGGCCCGACGCAGCGAGTACCAGATACGGTCCCGGGCCAGGCTGTCGGTCACCTCTCGACGCTCAAAGTCGTCGGTGTGAAACCGGACCCAATACCGAATGCCACGCTCCACGAAGTCGGAGGTCACCACCGAAGGCGCCGGGCGGCGGAGCACCCCCGGTGTGTGCTGCAGGCCCTCGAGAATGACGTCCTGCACCCGGTGCGGAGGTTCGGAGAACGGAACGACGACGAACAAGCTGCGCCGACTCACCTTGGCCGGCTTGGTGAAGTTTCGAATCGGAGCCCGGGCCAGCGGTCCGTTGGGGATCACGATCTCCACGTCGTCGAGCGTGAGCACCTTGGTGGCGCGCCAGTTGATCTCGATGACCTTGCCGATGTCGTTCTCATCGGAGTCGTACTGAATCCAGTCGCCGACCTCGAACGGGTTCTGAGCCTGGATCGACAGCCCCGCGAACAGGTTGCCCAGCGTGTCCTGAAGCGACAGACCGATGACAGCGGTCAACAGGGCCGAGGTCGTCAGCAGCGCGTCGAGCTGGGCACCCGCGGATCGCAGGGTGAGCAAGACCGCAGCCGAGTAGACGAGCCCCTCGCAGATGTCGCGGAAGATCTTGGGGATCGGGCGCGCAAGTCGGCGGGTGAGGATGTTGTCGACGACGAGCAGGAAGCCCGTGCGCGCGCCCGCGAGCAGCAAGAACAGGACCGCCAACGTCCGCAGGACGGACGCTGTGGTCGACGCGGGATCGACCATGGCGCCCATCACCACCAGGGCGAGGTGCACCACGAGCGCCCCCGTCGGCGTGCGGAGCTTGTCCCGATCACCCCGCAGGAGGGTGAACCGAAGCGCGAGGATCAGCAGCCCGACGGTGAGCACGCCCAAGCCCGAGAAGGAGAATGCACTCCCATCGGCGAAGGCGGAGGCCAGACGACTGAACCAGGACATGGGGGACTCGGCGGTGGACTAGAACGGCTTGTAGACGGCGAGCCAGGCTCCGAGCGCACCCACCAGCGGGAGCAGCAGATACCAGGCGATCCCCATGGGACGCTTGAGCAGGGCCATCGCCCCGCCGAGCACGAGCCACACGGCGAGCTTGCCAAAGATCCAGGTGGGCCAGCCGCTCTGCATCATGCCCAGCTTCGCCATCAGGCCGAAGCCCGCGACGAAGATCACCAGCAGCGCGATGCCGTGCAGAATCATCAGGGGCTTGCGCGCCGTCTTCATCTCCTGCTCGCTGCCACCCCGCAGCGTGACCATGGCCAGACCACCCATCGCGGTGAACAACACGAGGATCGCCAGAAGGTGGAGGACTTTGTAGAACTCGTAAGGCATGGCGGGTCGGCGGACTATCGCGCGCCACCGTAGCGCGCGCCAAGCATCTCGCACAGATCGCCGAGGGCAAGCTCATCCGGCTCCCCAAAGGCAGCCCGGTGGTCGGAGTCCACGTCGAGCACCGCGAAGGTGTCGCCACTCGCGCCGAGCACCGGCACGACGATCTCGGACTGCGTGGAGCTCGAACACGCAATGTGCCCGGCAAACGCCTCCACATCCGCTACGCGCTGCACCTGCCGCGTTTGGGCGGCAGCGCCGCAAACCCCCCGCCCAAAGGGGATTCGGAGGCAGCCGTGGCCACCTTGGTACGGCCCCACGGCGAGAAGCTCGGACGCGACGGTCCGATAGAACCCGGTCCACTGGAAGTAGTCGAACGCGTGGTGCAGCTCGCAAGCCACGGTAGACATCGCGCTGACCCAGTCGTCTTCGTCCGCCAGCAGGCTATCCAGCACCTGCCGTACCTCCGCGTACCGGGTCGTGCGTTCCGCCGCAGGTGCGTTCAGCAGGAGCGGTTCCATGAGGCCAGGATACTGCGGAAGCGGCTACGCGGGGGGAGCCTCGGCTGGACTGCGCACCCAGGCCTCGGCATCCCGCTCTTCCAAGAACGCCATGATCTGGATCCGGCCGGTCCAGGACATCGAGATGCCGTTCCAGGCGCGCGTCGCACGGTTCATGGAGCGCTTTCGACTCGCATCATCCTGCTGAATCAGGCCCACACGAGCAAGCGAGAGGTGGCTGCCCATCCACGACCACATGATCGCTCGCAGCCACGGTGGCGGCGCCTCCGTCTTCCGATTGTCGAACACGATCGCCGACAGTCCCGCCGCCGACATCGCTCGCTCGATGTCGTCCTGCATGGCCAAGACCTTCGCCTCGGAGCCCGCATACCCCGACTGGGACACAAAGACATAGCCCGTTCGGGTGTGCACCTCATAGGTGAACGTGCACGCCTGCCCGCTGTGCTCGGCTGGAATTCCCACGTCGTGTGACGTCTATAGGGAGCCGCGGGCGCTCCCGCCTCCCCTGTAGCGGGACCACTGTGGGCCCATCCGCGCACAAACGGGCACCGGACCCGGGTCCGAGCGACTTGGGTGGGCCCATGGATTCTCTGTCTGTGGGATCGTATCGTCCCGGGCTCGCCCACCCCCGGTGCGGCGCAGGAGATCCCGACGTGTCCCAAGACGCCCGCAAGGCAGCTGCCCTCATCGAAGAACGCGCCCCGGGGCGCTCCCCCAAGATCGGCCTCGTGCTGGGTTCAGGCCTCGGTGGCTTGGGTGACCAAGTCGAGGACGCCATCTCGTTCTCGTTCGCAGAGCTTCCGGGCTTTCCCGAGCCGACCGTCGAGGGCCACGCGGGCCGTCTCGTCCTCGGAACCCTGGCCGGGGTCGAAGTCGCCTGTCTTCAGGGCCGAGTGCACTTGTACGAGGGGCACCACGCCAACACCGTGCAGCCGCTCATCCGCACCCTCAAGCTCCTGGGCTGCGAAACGCTGGTCCTCACCAACGCGGCTGGAGCGCTCGACCTCGACGCCAAGCCGGGTCAGTTGATGCTAATCACCGACCACATCAATGGCCAGGGCACCAGCCCGCTCCTGGGCAAGAACGACGACAGCTTCGGGCCTCGATTCCCAGCGATGACCGGCGCCTATTCCAAAGCGCTGCAGGAACGAATCAAGTCCGTCGCGACCACGCAGGGCGTCACGCTTCGCGAGGGCACGTACATGGCGCTGCTCGGCCCCACCTTCGAGACACCGGCGGAGATCCGCATGTGCCAAGCGGTGGGCGCCAACGCGGTCGGCATGTCCACCGTGCCCGAGGTCATCGTGGCCCGGCACTGCGGCATGGAGTGCGCGGCGGTCTCGGTCCTCACCAACATGGGTGCGGGCTTGTCGGACGAGCAGCTCAGCCACGACCAAACCCTCGAGTTTGCGCACAAGGCCTCCGCAACCCTCCAAGAGCTCATCAAGGGCTTCATCGGCACGTTCGCCTAGTCTCAGGCGGACCCCAGGCACAGCCGGAAGGAACACACGACATGGGCAAGAAGAAAGACAAAGACGCCAAAGCTCTTCGCGCGGTGGAAGAACCCAAAGAGCGCCACACCTTCGAGCGCAACCCGGGCACAGCGCTCGAGCTCGACTGGGTGAGAGATGTTCGTGTGAACCGCAGCGCCGTGGAGCGCCGTGCGGGCACCATCCCCGGCCGCCGAAGTGTCAAGAAGGAGTGGCAAGCCGCCTGGCTCGTCCGCGCGATCCAGTGCATGGACCTCACCACGCTGTCGGGTGACGACACCCCAGGACGCGTGCAGCGACTGTGCGCGAAGGCCCGCCAGCCCCTTTCGCCCTTCTTGATCGAAGGCCTGGGCCTGGGCCACGTCGGCCTCACCACCGGAGCGGTGTGCGTCTATCACGAGATGGTCCCCACGGCGGTCGCTGCCCTGCAGGGGACCAACATCCCAGTCGCCGCGGTCTCCACCGGCTTCCCGCACGGGCTCTCCCCGCTCAAGCAGCGCATCAAGGAGATCGAAGCCTCCGTCGCTGCGGGTGCCAAAGAGATCGACATCGTCATCACCCGCGCCCACCTGTTCACGGGCAACTGGCAGGCGATGTACGACGAGGTGAAGGCCTACCGAGAAGCCTGCGGCGAGGCGCACCTCAAGGCGATTCTGGCGACCGGCGACCTCAACACCCTGCGCAACGTCGCCAAGGCGAGCCTGGTGAGCATGATGGCCGGCGCGGACTTCATCAAGACCTCCACTGGCAAAGAGTCGGTCAACGCGACGCTCCCGGTCAGCTTGGTCATGGTGCGCATGATTCGGGCGTTCCGCGAGCGCACCGGACACATCATCGGCTTCAAGCCCGCTGGTGGCATCTCCAGCGCCAAGCTCTCGCTCACCTACCTCGCCCTGATGAAGGACGAGCTCGGTGACCGCTGGCTGCAACCCGACCTGTTCCGCTTCGGCGCCAGCAGCCTGCTCGGCGATATCGAACGGCAGCTCGAGCACTTCCTCACGGGCCGCTACGCCGCCGGCTACCGCCACCCGATGGCCTGAACGGCCCCCACGCGAACAACGCGAAGGACGACTTCCCCATGACCAACGTCGCCGACATTCTCGAGACCATGGAGTACGGACCCGCCCCCGAGGGCGATGCGCCGGCTCGCGCATGGTTGGACGCCCACAGCAGCCGCTTTGGCCTGTTCATCGGCGGAACCTGGACCGAGCCCGATACGGGCAAATGGTTCGCCGCCGAAAACCCCGCCACCGGAAAGAGCATCGCCCAGCTCGCCCAGGCCGGCGCCCGCAGCGTCGATGATGCGGTCGCTGCCGCCCGCGCTGCCCAGCCTGCGTGGGCCGGACTCGGTGGCCCAGGTCGCGCCCGCTACCTGTACGCGCTCGCTCGGTTGGTCCAGCGCCACAGCCGTCTGTTGTCGGTCGTCGAGACCCTCGACAACGGCAAGCCGATCCGCGAGACCCGGGACATCGACATCCCGCTGGTCGCCCGCCACTTCTATCACCACGCAGGCTGGGCCCAGCTGTTCGAGCAGGAACTCCCGGGCATGGCACCCGTCGGCGTTGTCGGCCAGGTCATCCCGTGGAACTTCCCCCTGCTGATGGCCGCGTGGAAGATCGCGCCGGCCATCGCGGCCGGCAACACCGTCGTGCTCAAGCCGGCCGAGTTCACCAGCCTCTCCGCGCTGCTCTTTGCCGAGCTGTGCCAGAAAGCGGGCCTACCTCCCGGGGTCGTCAACATCATCACCGGAGACGGCAGCACGGGCGCTGCACTCGTCGAGCACAAGGACGTCAACAAGGTCGCGTTCACCGGCTCGACCGAGGTCGGCAAGATCATCCGCAAGGCGACTGCGGGCAGCGGCAAGCACCTCACGCTCGAGCTGGGTGGCAAGAGCCCGTTCATCGTGTTCGCGGATGCCGACCTCGACTCCGCGGTCGAAGGCGTGGTCGATGCGATCTGGTTCAACCAGGGGCAGGTCTGCTGCGCCGGCTCACGTCTGTTGATCCAAGAAGAGATCGCGGACGCCATGATCGCCAAGCTCAAGGCGCGCATGGAGACGCTGCGGGTCGGCAACCCACTCGACAAGTGCGTGGACGTGGGCGCCATCGTGGCCCCGGTTCAGGTCGAGATGATCGACAAGATGGTCCAGCAGGGCGTCCGCGAAGGCGCGACCCTGCACCAGCCCAGCGGTGGCTGCCCCAAGGAAGGCAGCTTCTACCCCCCCACCCTGCTCACCGGAGTCCAGCCCGCCTCCACCGTTGCCCAAGAGGAAATCTTCGGGCCCGTCCTGGTCGCCATGACGTTCCGGACACCCGACGAAGCGGTGGCGCTCGCCAACAACACCAAGTACGGCCTCGCCGCCAGCGTGTGGAGCGAGAGCATCAACCAGGCTCTCGATGTCGCACCCCGCATTCATGCCGGCGTCATCTGGGTGAACAGCACCAACATGTTCGACGCAGCATGTGGTTTCGGTGGCTACCGCGAGTCGGGCTTCGGCCGCGAAGGCGGTATCGAAGGCATGCACGCCTACGTCGAGCCGGCGTTCCTGCACGAGCTTCCGAAGTACGAGGAGCCTGACAACGCCGCGGCCGCCTACCCCGGCGCTGTCCCCGAGGGTGGCCTGCCCGAAGGCCCCAGCGGCCTCGACCGCACCACCAAGCTCTACATCGGGGGCAAGCAGTCGCGGCCCGACGGTGGCTACAGCCGAAGCATCCTGTCCCCCGAGGGCACAATGGTCGGTGAGGTCGGCGAGGGCAACCGCAAGGACATTCGCAACGCCGTCGAAGCCGCCCGCAAGCAGACCGCCTGGCCCAAGGCCACCGCGCACAACAAGGCGCAGGTCCTGTACTACATCGCCGAGAACCTGGAGGCGCGCGCCCCCGAGTTCACCGCGCGCATCCAGTCCATGACCGGCGTGGAGGCAGACGAAGCCGCGGCAGAAGTCGCGGCCAGTGTCCGCCGATTGTTCAGCTACGGGGCGTGGGCCGACAAGTTCGAGGGACGCGTGCACTCGCCGCCCCTTCGCAACGTCACGCTCGCGATGAACGAGCCCATCGGCATCGTGGGCATCGTCTGTCCGGACGACCGCCCACTGCTGTCGTTCATCTCGCTGGTCGCCCCTGCCATCGCGATGGGCAACCGGGTGGTCGCGCTGCCCTCAGAGCGCCACCCGCTCGCCGCCACCGACCTGTATCAGGTGCTCGACACCTCCGACCTCCCCGGTGGCGTGCTCAACATCGTCACGGGCCAAAGCGCGGGTCTGAGCAAGGTGCTCGCGGGGCACGATGGCGTTGATGCGATCTGGTACGTCGGACCCGAGGCCGGCAGCAAGCAGGTCGAAGCGTTGTCGATCGGCAACATGAAGCGCACGTGGGTCAACGACGGCCGCAAGCGCGACTGGATGGACCCCCGCCAAGGCGAGGGCCGCGAGTTCCTGCGCGAAGCTGTGCAGGTCAAGAACATCTGGGTCCCGTACGGAGAGTGAACCGCATGTCGTTGCTTCCTCAGGAGATCATTCGTCACAAGCGTGACGGCAAGACCCTTTCCACCGAAGAGGTCCAGGCGTTCGCCGACGGCCTCACCCATGGCGGGTTCACGGAAGGGCAAGTCGCGGCCTTTGCCATGGCCGTGTTCTTTCAGGGCATGACCATGGACGAGCGCATCACGCTGACCCAGGCGATGACCCGCTCCGGCGAAGTGCTCGACTGGTCCAAGCACGACTTCGGCAAGCCTATCGTCGACAAACACAGCACCGGAGGCGTGGGCGACAAGGTCAGCCTGATGCTCGCGCCGATGCTCGCAGCCTGCGGGACCGTCGTGCCGATGATCTCCGGACGAGGTCTGGGACACACGGGCGGCACACTCGACAAGCTCGAAGCCATCGAAGGCTACGTTGCGAAGCCCAGCCCCGAGCTGTGGGGCAAGGCGCTGCACGAAGCCGGCTGCGCGATCATTGGGCAGACCGGCGACATCGCCCCGGCCGACCGGCGATTCTATTCGATCCGCGACGTGACGGCGACGGTCGAGTCCATCCCGCTCATCACCGCGTCCATCCTCTCCAAGAAGCTGGCCGCAGGGCTTCAGCGGCTGGTCATCGACGTGAAGTTCGGCTCCGGCGCCTTCGCCAGCTCGTACGAGATGGCCCAGGAGCTCGCTCGAAGCTTGGTGGATGTGGCCAACGGCGCAGGGCTGCCCACGACCGCTCTGCTCACCGACATGAACGAGGTGCTCGGTCGCACCGCAGGCAATGCCGTCGAGACGCGAGAGTCGATCGACTACCTCACCGGCGCGGCTCGAGACCCTCGGCTGCACGAGGTCACACTCGCCCTGTGCTCCGAGCTGCTGGTCGGCGCGGGCCTCCATCCAGACGATGCGTCGGCCCGTGCCGCACTGCAGACCTGCCTGGACGATGGGAGTGCCGCGGAACGATTCGCGAGCATGGTCCGCTCGCTGGGGGGTCCATCCGACCTCGTCCGGAACCCCGAGCGCCACCTACCGCTGCCCGAGGTCACCCTCGACGTGGCGCCGGTCGCCGCTGGCGTGGTCGAGCGTATCGATACGCGAGCCGTGGGCATCGCGGTCGTCGACCTGGGCGGCGGCCGTCGCCGCCCAGAAGACGATGTGGACCCCCTCGTGGGACTCACCGACGTCGCCGCGTTGGGCGAAGCCGTCGACAACAACACCCCGCTGTGCCGGGTGCACGCCCGCAGCCAGGCTGAGGCAGAGGCCGCCGCTGCGCAGATTCGGACCGCGTTCACCCTCCGCGACGCGGCTGTCAAACCAACCCCGATCGTGGTCGAGCGCATCATCGCGAGCGACCCAGTCTGACGATCCGGTGCCGCTAGCGGTCCATCAGCTCGCGCAGGCTTGCGGCCCACTCATCGAAGCGCGCCACCATGTCATCGACCCTCTTGCCCAGGGGGCCGAGCGAGCGTAGTCGTCCCGCGACAGCTTCCCGGCCCGTCGCAGGCGGCTCTTGACGGTGCCCTGGGGGATCTCCAGCACCTCGGAGATTTCCAAGGCGGGACCCTGAAGTCCGCATTCGCGAACCCCGCGAACGGACCACGCACACGAATGGGATGGCTGCTGCAGGCTGGGCGAGGGCTGCAGGCGGCGCATGACCTGGGCTTGGTGCACCGGGACTTCAACCCGGCCAATGCCCTGTTGGGGACCGATGGCCGCGTCCGGGTTGCTGAGCCGGGCTGCGATTCGAACGAGGCGGACAGCGACCCGTCTTGGATGCTCGTTGCCCAGTTTTGGGCTGTTCTCGCCGCGGGACACAGCCAAGATGTCCTCCAGGCCAGCGCACGAATCTCCGCAACGCTCGCGACCCGTCCACACTCCGAAGACTCCCGACTGCAGGCGGAAGTCGTTCGCCTTCGAGGCGCCGCTCAGGCTCAGCTCGGAGATGCGCATGGAGCCGTCGAGACGCTGCGGGTGGCGTACAACATCGCGGAGCGCACAGGGTCAGATGCGGTCGCCGCTGCTGTCGCTGCGGACCTCGCGAGGCTCACAGCGATCGAGCTCGACCAGCCCGATCGCGGGCGGGTGTGGCTCGAGTCGGCCGAGGCCATCGGAGTCGTCCCGCCGGACGTGAACGCCAGCATTGCATTTGTCCGAGGCCTCCTCGCTGCAAAGGAGGGCCGCTGGGAGGCTGCCGCGCACGCCTTCGAGCGGTCGGCTGAACTCCGGGAGGATGCACCGCCGTACATCGACGGGCCCGCCGAGGCCTGGCTGCAACGAGCCGAAGCCCTCTCCCGGGCCGGCCACCGCAAGGCTGCGCTGCGCATCGCCGCCAGAGCCACCGAACGCCGCCGGGAACTCTACGGAGCGTCCCACCCCAAGACCCAGGCCGCCGCGGCCCTCGAACTCTCACTGCAGTCGCTATAGTCCCCGCATGCCTTGGGCCGGCCCCTTTCCCGACCGTCTCGACCTCGCTCGACTCGAGACGCCGATCGTTCCATTGCCGAGACTGCACAAGCACCTCGGAGGACCCGCACTGTGGGTCAAGCGCGACGATCAGACCGGCGCGACCGAGAGCGGCAACAAGATTCGAAAGCTGCAGTTTGCGGTCGCCGAGGCGATGCGGGACGGAGCCGACACGCTGATCACGTGCGGTGGTTTGCAGTCCAACCATGCGCGCACGACCGTCGTCGTCGCCCGAAGGATGGGCTTGGACGTCGAGCTGGTGTTGCGCGGCGAAGCTCCCCAGCACCTCGAGGGCAACCTGCTCTTGGACAGCCTTCTCGGGGCCAAAGTCCATCTGTTTGACCCGGAGGCATACGCGGACAAGGACACGATCATGCAAGCCCGAGCGGAGGCGCTCCGCGCCGAGGGCAAGCACCCATTCGTCGTCGCCGAGGGCTGCTCGATGGCGAGCGGTTCGTGGGGGTACATCGACGCGATGCGCGAGGTCGTGGCCTGGGAAGCCTCCAGCGGGGTTCGTCTCGATGCGATCGTCAGCGGAGTCGGCAGTGGCGGGACCGCGGCAGGCATCGAGCTCGGCGCACGCTTGCTCGGGTTTCGGGGCGAGGTGGTCGGTGTCCCGGTCTGCGACGATGAGGCGTTCTTCCGGCAGAAGATCACCGGTCTGTGCGACGAGACCATCCGCGCCTACAACCTACCAACGCAGGTCCGTGCCGACGACGTCGGGCTGCTGGGCGGCTACGTCGGCGGCGGGTATGGGGTCAGCAGCCACGCGGAGCGAGAGAGCCTGGTGATGTTGGCCCGCCATGAGGGCATCGTGCTCGAGCCGGTCTACAGCGGCAAAGCGTTCCATGCTCTCCGGTCCGAGCTTCGGGGGCGGTTCGCAGGCATGCAGAACGTCTTGTTCATCCACACCGGCGGCGTGTTCGGGCTGGCGGCCTACGCCGACGCGCTACCCGCCTTGCAGTTGGCGACGCAGCCGTGAGCGCTCGGACCATGCCAGCGCCACGATCAATCCGTCGAGCAGCACGTGGCCCAGCGCCAGGGCTGCCAGCCCTCCCCAGGGCACGACCACGGCCACAGCCGCGCCGTAGGCCAGGCCCTTGGCCAGACAGCCCCGCCACGAAAAGTTCGGGTGGTGCAGCAAGCCAAACAGCACCCCGGCCCCGACGGCCACCGCGGCTCCGCCCGCTCCGAGGACGGAGCCGAGCGCGAGAATCGGCACGAGCACCAAGCCATCTTCCCCCGCGACCCCCAGCGTCTTCCATGGCCGCGAGACCAGATCTTCGACGGCCTCGGTCCCCGCCGAAGCGTCCGCGGCGGTGGATGCTGGCATCGCCCGATCCATGAGCCACCGGACCAGCAACTGTCCGCCGAGCGCGACCACCAGATAGGCCACGACCGCGCCGGCCGCAAAACGCCAGGGCGTGAGCAGCAGGTGCAGCGCCAGCAACCCCAACCCGGCCCACTCGAGCCCGGGTCCGCGATACAGCAACCACCGCGAGAGCGGACTCTGCGTCGCGGTCAGCCAAAACGCTGCCTCGACCGAACCGTCGCGGGCTGCCCGGCGATACCAGCGACGCGCGCGACGCATCGACCGCCGAGCGCCTCGTCCGTCCCGGTAACAATGCCCCAAGAGCACGGCGCCACGCGGTCGACCCGCATGGGCGGCCTCGACCGACCACAGGTAGGCCGCGCGATCATTGTCGAGCGCGCCATGCCGCACGGCGCGGGCATCCAAACCGGTGCGCAGCCACGAGGAGGCAAACCGAAGCCGAAGCGAGGAACGCCCGTCGGCGAGGGTCCGAAGGGCGTTCATGTGGGATAGCCAGCGACCGAAGTCAGCCTCGTCGCGGTGTGCTGCACCTTCAAGCGCCTCGAATCGAGCACAGACGGGGTCGGTCTCCGAGGCAACGCCCTCACCAAAATCCACGGGTGCGATACCTCGCACCGCGGAGGCCTATTCCAGCAGGTCCTCTGCAATTGCTGCGTAGAACGCGTCGGACTGGATGTACGCCGCCCAATCCGTCTCGATCTCGGCCACGCCCCGGCGCTGCTGAAACAAGATCGGGTCGTCGTACTCGCCCTGGTACCAGCCCCACAGAAAACGAACCCGCATCGGGTCGACGTTGCGTTGGCGGAGCACCACCAACATCTGCGGGACCTCCATGTCATCGAAGGCATCGATGTAGCCCTCGGCCTCGTCGATGTGCACACCGAGTCGCTCGATGCCCAGCTGCGTCAGTCGGTACTCGCCGAGCTTGCGATCGATCTCAACCACGCCTTCAACCGCGAGCCGTTCGAGCGCAGGCTCCAGGGCAGCCAGCGCCGACGGGAGCAGCACCGGCATCGCCATCCCGCCATCCTCCGGCGCGAGGTCGAGCAGCTTCAGCACGAACAGCCCGACGTAGGCCCGGCGTTGGTCTTCGGAGAGCTCAGGCACTGGCGACTCTCCAGCGGTCCGCGGTCAGTCGGATTCGTGGCGCTGGGCCGCGAGGGTCGTCGAGCCATGCGGTGACGTCTCCCTCGGCGACGTGCAAGAGGCGACCGCCGAACCCAGCGGGACGGCGGACGTCCTTGTTCTGTGGGTTGCACAACGCCAAGATGACGTCGGATTCGGGGCCAAGTATCGGCACGACCTTTTCGACCGCAAACCGATCCCACTGCACGCGCGCGACGATTTCTTCGCCACCATGATCGAACCAGAACTCGAGGTGCAGGGGGCCGGGTTCAGGCTCGTCGGGGGTGTGAATGGCAATGACCAGGGGAGCCTGGATCGCGCGCACTGTTCCATCATCGAGCCACACCACTGGTGGGCGACACCAGCCATGCTCGTAGAAGTCGTCGCCTCGCGGCGAGTCCGGCTCCAGCCCGAGCAGGCCACGAGTCGCCGCCCGCTCGAAGGGAATGTCCGTGACACCGACCATCAGGCGATGACAACGATGCGCCGGTTCTTCGGCGCGCCCAGCCCAAAGCGACCGCCGCGACGAGGGGTGCTTCGCCGACGCGGCGTGGTGGAGGTCTTGCTCTTGTTGAAGTTCCCCCCACCCCGGTTGTACTTGCGGCCCGATTGGGACTTGGTGCCCGTCTTGCTCGAGCTGCTGAACTTGGACGGGTTCGCCTTGCGATACGAGCTGCGTTGCGTCGAGAGGCTGCTGTGCCGTGAGACGGGCGTGTGATATGGCTGCCGATACATGGGCCGATACCCGGGCATGAACGCGCGGGAGATCATCGAGCCGACGACCATCCCGGCGGCGATATCCCAAAACGGAGACCGGTAGGACGAATACCGGTTGTGTCCCTGAATGCGATAGCGACCCGCGTCCCCCCCGGTGAGTTCTCGGCGGAGGGTAAAAATCTTCTCGCCCTCGTCGATCGCCCCGTTGGTGTTCTTGTCGAAGAACCCGGTGACCTCTTGGGTGGTGTCGTCCAGATCGTGCACGCCCACGCTCACCAGCTCTTCGCCGGTGTAGATCTCGTTGACGCGTCGCTCGAAGTCCTCGGGACCCTCGGCTTCTTTGTAGGCCTTGGAGACGGCGTCCCAGTCGATGTCGACGGACGCATTGTCCGTGGTGACCCAGCGGTCGTTGCCACGCGAACTCGCGTCGCCGCAGCCGACCGCGGGAAGCGCCAGCGCCGCGCTGAGCGCGAACATGCCGGCGGAGGTTCGAAGACGATTCACGCCTGCGAACCTAAGCCTCCCTGCGGGGAGGTCAACCCGCCTCAGTCTTTGACTTGGCCCGGGAACAGCGGCGGCGCGGCTTTGGCAAACGCCTCTTGCAGGTTCTTCTTGGTGAAAATTCCGGTCCGCAACAGCGACTCCCCCGGACTCTCCTGAGGTTTCACCTTGCCGCCGGAGCCCACCTTGAACGCGGCCTTGGGCGAACGATCGCCCGGTGTGCTCGCGACGACGACCCAGTCGAAGCCTCCCTTGCCGTCGCTGTCGTAGAAGGTCCAGCGGACGTCGGCAACCTTGAGCATGGCGAACTCCGCATCGAACTCGCCTGCGCGGACCTTCTTCGCGAGGTCTTGGTGGTTGACGCCTTCGCCTGCGCTGTCGCCATCGAGATCGATCAAAACCAGGTCGCGACCGTACTCGGTCACCATCGCGACTGCATTTCGTAGACCCCCCGAGTCACGGATCGCCACGCTCGCCCGCGGACCGAAGCTCAGTGTGGGGAAGCTGTCGATTCCCACGCCGGACTGTGCGGTCGTCCCAGGCATGGCGCTGGCGACCGCTTTGCGAAACCGGGTCCGGGCGTCGTCGCTGGCCAGCAAATCTTGGCGAAGCAACGCCTTCCCGAGCTGCTGGGACGATGACTCTCCCGAGACCCAAGCGGCGCTCGTCCCCGTGAAGCCCAGGACATCGGTGTGGAGGATCGTCTCCAGCGTGCCGTCGTCGTCGGAGTCGTACCAGACCCACCGGGACGGTCCCTGCTCCAGGACGACCACCTCGACGTCCGCGCTGCTGAGCTTGCGTGCCATCTCGGCCCCGCTCGATGCGCCCGCGTTTTGGTCGAGGTCGAACAGGTAGCGGCGGTGGAAGAAGGTCGACTCGATGAACGTGTCGAGCGTGCCATCCCCATCGTGGTCCGCGGCCAGCAGCGAGTCCGCCGATGCCTTCGGGTCGGGAATGGTGATCCTGCCATCGCCCGACTCGGCTGCTCCGGGAAACACCACCGAAGCCACGCGGCCGTACCGCTCCTTGAGCTTCGCGTCGACGAACAGCTTGGCGTCCAGCCCGTCGCGGACCAGCTTGCTCGGGTTCTCCTTCGCGGCGCCGTCTTTGGGCACGTCGTACGCGGTTGTGAGGTTGCCGATCGTGCCGAGCATGAACACGTCGTGGTGCCCGTCGTTGTCGGTGTCGTACCAGACGTTGCGATTCCCGCCCTCGTCCAGCACCACGAGCTCGGCGTCAAAGGGCCGTTCGTCACCGCCGGCGAGACCTTCCCAGCTCGGCAGCGGCTTGGCCTTCCCGAGGGAGTTCTGATCGAGGTCCAAGAAGTAGGCGGTGCTACTGCTTCCGCCGGGACCCGAGGCGACGACGGTGTCGATGCGGCCGTCGAGGTCGACATCCCCGCCGTGCACGTTGACCGCTGCGACCTCCCAAGGGTCCGCGATGAAGTCCAGGGGATGCTCAGGCACCTCCTCCAGTAGCTTCTTCACCTCAGCCAAGTGGACGTGAAAGCTCAGCCACTGATTGGTGGTCATGTCGCGCCGGACGAACGCGTTGACAGCCACGATCTCGCCCTGCGTGTTCACCAGCGGTCCGCCGCTATCTCCGGGCAGGATCTTGGCAGTGGACTGAACCACCCGACCCTGCTTGTCCATCTGCGCCTTTCGCTTGGCGAGCTGCTCCTTGTGATAACCAGAGGCTCCGTCGAGCGCGAGGTCGGTGTGACCAGCGAGCTTGCCCGTGCTCGAGACCTCCCCTCCCTTGAGCGCCCACAGGAGGCCGGCCCCCGCGTGCCCGACTGCAGCAACGCGCTGCCCCGGGTACGGTGCCTTCTCGCTGATCTCCAGCGATGGCAGGTCCGCGGGGGGATCGATGAGCTGCAGCAACGCGAGATCGTGATCGATGTCGATCTCCAGCACGTACGCATGCTGGGTCTTCTCCTGCGGCTCGAAGGCCTGCAGCTCCTCGGAGTAGGTGCCGAGGGTCACGTCGGCCTTGATGCGAAGGCCCTCCCGCTCGCCGCCTTCGATGACGTGGTGGTTGGTGAGAATGAGGCCCTTGGGGTCGATGATCGAACCGGATCCGACGCTGCCAGGAACCCGGATGACCACCGTCGCGGCACCCACCTGCCGATACAGCTCGCCCATGTCCTTCTCGACCACCGGCTCGTCCTCGTCCGGGTCCTTTTCGTCGGGGACCGGCGGCGGGATATCGAGCTTGGGCGCATCGGCGACCTCGGGCTCCTTGTCGCCTCCATCGTCCGACTCGCCGTCTTCCTCGTTCTTGGCCACGACCGGATCGGCGGCGTCGGAGGGGGCGAACAGCAGGTACGCGCCCGCAGCCGCGCCGCCGAGAACCAGCACCCCGGCGATCGCGGCAACGGCCATGCCCGCCCCCGATTTCTTTGTCTCAACCGGAGCGGCCATCGCCGCCTTCTGCCGTTGGAAGTCCGCCATGATCGCCGCGCCGTCGCCCATCACCGTGGCTCCCGCCGCCTGATGCATCGCGCCTACGATCTGCGTGACCGTGATGGCCGTCTTTCCGCAGGTGAACGACTCACCGGCACTCATCGCAAACTGCGGGAGGTTGCGGCCGTCCTTCCAGGTGCCGTTACTGCTGCCGAGATCCCGAACCACCAGCTGCCCGTTCTGAAACTCGAGCTCCGCATGGGTGGCCGAAGCTTCCGTATCGGCGAGGACAATCTCCCCGGCATCACGGCCGACCACAACGCGGGGGGCGGAGAAGGTCTGTGTCGCCGCGGGGCGACCGACGTAGTTGATCTGGAGGATGTAGTGAGGCTGCACGGCTCGGCTCCTACGCGGAGGTGCGGACCGCGCGGCTTCCACGGTACCAGCATCGGCCCAGGGTCGGCGCGCACCAGTTCGGGACCCGAGTCACCGGCCCATACGTTCCAGGACCGTCACCGAGCGGCAGACGGGTGCTCTGACGAGCATGCCTTTGTCATCCTGGTTGACATTCTGTTCTTCGGGCGCAGACTGTCAACAACAATGACAAATGCAACGAACAACAGACGGGTCGTCGTCGTGGGGGCAACCGGGTACCTCGGCCGACATCTTGTCGCCGAGTTCGCGCGCCGTGGTCATCACGTCAGCGCGGTGGTCCGGAAGGGGAAGTCCGTCGAGGGAGCCCACAAGCTCATCGAGGCCGACGTCACCCGGCCCTCAACGCTCGAAGGGGCGTTCGACGATGCCGAGCTCGTCTTCTCGGCCCTGGGCATCACCCGCCAGACCGACAAGGTCACCTACGAGGACATCGAGTACACCGCCAATCACAACGCGCTCCGCGAGGCGATGCGCGCGGGCGCGAAACGGTTCGGCGTCATCTCGGCGGTCAATCCGAACGCGCTCGAAGGCTTGGCGATCATGGAGTCCCGTGAACGCTTCATCAGAGAACTCCGCCAGAGCGCGGTCGCATCCACCGTTGTGCGCGCAACCGGGTTCTTCAGCGACTTGCAGGACGTGTTCAACATGGCCGCGTCCGGTCGCGCATACCTGATCGGAGACGGCACTACGCGCGCCAACCCGGTGCACGGCGAGGACCTAGCCGCCGCCGCTGTCGATGCCATGGTGGACGGGCTAGATGCGGTCGATGTCGGTGGGCCCGACGTCTTCACCTGGGACGAGGTCGCTCAGCTCGCCTTCGACGCCCTCGGTGTCCCTGCGAAGGTGACCCACGTCCCCGGCTGGGTCCTCGAGCTCGGCCTTCCCCTGGTCCGCCCGTTCAATCGGCGGGTCTACGATGTGGGAAGCTTCATCGCCCGCGGGGCGACCCACGATATGGTCGCGCCCTGCCACGGCCGACACCACCTCGGCCCCTTCTTCGAAACGCTCGCCCGTGCCCATTCCGCTCGACCTCGCCTGGCAGCTCAGTGACCAAATCGGCCACGCGTACTCGGTCATGCTTTCCACCGCGCGCCGTGAGCTTGCCGGAGAACCGCTCTCACCGGCCGAAGCAGTTGCCCTGTTCATCCTCACCGGGTTCCCCGAAGGCCTGACCCAAACCGCATGGGGCGAATACCAGGGCGTCTCCCGCCAACGAGCCCACACCATCGGCAACAAGCTCGCGACCGCAGGCCTCGTCGAGGTCACACGGGCCGGTCGCGCGAGCACCGTCACCCTCACCCGGGCCGGCCGAGGGTTCGTCGCTCGGGTTCAACCGCGGGCATCTGAGGCACTCGCCGAGGCGCTGGGTGGCTTGAGCACAGCGGAGGCTCGCGAGCTGTCTAGATTGTTGTCGAAGCTCACCGACGCGAAGTAGGCCGGTCCCGCACGCGCACCGGCGGAGGCTCGTCCCTACGCACGCTCGCGGGCTGGGGCACGAAACGCCGGGTTCGACCGCAGCAGGGCACGGCCGTCGGACAGCGCCTCGATCGCGTCGACGACTTGCTGGGCGTCTTGCACCGACGCATGGGTCGTGGGGTGAGTCGCAAACAAGAGCGCTTGGGGATCGATGCGCCCCTGCTCCACCGCCGGCGCGATGCGGCGCTCGCAGCGGCACGCGGCGGATGCAGACACCAGTCCGCAATGCTGGGCGGTGAAACGCTGGACGCGCTCGCGAGCGCGGGACAGACGCTTGCGAAACGTCGGCGCAGACACACCCACGCACTGCGCAGCTTCGTCCCCGGGTATCTCCAAGATCTCGCCCAACAGGTAGGCCACACGGTGGTCGCGATCCAGGCACTGCAGCATCGCCTGCGTGCATGCGATCTTGACCTCGGACCGCAACACCGCCCGCTCGGCGTCCGTGTAGTGCCCGGGGGCTTCGGCGGTGAGCCCGTCGAGCAAGTCGGCGCCGAAGTCTTCGAAGGACAGAGCCTGCTCAGCCCGCCCGCGCTTGATGTTGAGCAGGGCCCGCACCGCGACGCGGTACGTCCAGGTCCGAAAGCTCGAGCGTCCCTGGAAGCTGGGTAGCCCGGTGGCGACGCGCAGAAGAACCTCCTGGGTGGCATCGGCGGCATCCTCGGGGTGCCATAGCATCCGAATCGCGAGCCCGTAGACGTCGTCGCGAACCGCCTCGAGTACCGACTTCAACGCAGCGGCGTCGCCCGCGACGGCTTCTTGCACCCGCTGCTCGACGGACTCCATATCTCACTTCTCCCACGGCAAAGCGGTGCGTTGGAAAAAATCGCTCTTGGTCGGTCACGCCCTGGTCGGCCTTCGTGTCCAAAGTGGTGATGAACCGTTTGAGCGTCATCGTCCTCTCGCTGATCGCCGTGGCGTGTGGCGGGAGCGTCTCCTCTCCAAACCAGCCCAACGCAAGAACAACAATGAGTGCAACCAAATCCGAAGAGGCCGTTCTCAACGCCATCGAAGCCATGACAACGGCGTTCCACGCCAAGGACATCGACGGCGTGATGGCCAGCTATGCGCAAGGAGCAACGATCGTGTTCGAACCCGGCGTAGCCCTGCAAGACCCGGCCGCGCAACGCGAGGCGTTTGAGGGTTTCTTCGCCATCTCCCCGAAGTTCACCTACTCCGGACACGAGGTCGTCGTGTCGGGGAATCGGGCGGTGCACTTCGCACCGTGGACCATGCGTGGCACCCAACCGGACGGTCAGGCCGTAGAGATGAAGGGGTTGTCCGTCGCGGTCCTCGAGCGCCAGCCCGGTGGGGACTGGCTCATGGTGATCGACAACCCCTACGGCGATCATCTTCTCGCCGCGGGCTGAGGCGCCAGCCCAGCGCTATACTGAGCCGCGTTCGATCGCCTTCGTCGCCATCCGTCCAAGCGCTGCGACCACCCGGTCCAGCTTCGCGAAGCGAGGGTCCTGCGTATGACCCTTGGCGAAGCGGAAGAAGATCTGCTGAACGATGACGCCGATCTTGAGCAACCCGAACGCGTAGTAGAACAACACGTTCGAGACCTCGCGGCCGGTCCTCTGGGCGTAGCGCTGGGCGATCTGGACCCGCGTGAGGCCCCCTGCAGAAGCCGTCGGAGACAGTCCCAGGGCCTGCCATGCGGGGTCGTCCCCGGGCTCCGTCCAATAGCCGAGCGTGGTGCCCAGATCCATGAGCGGGTCGCCGACCGTACACATCTCCCAATCGAGCACCGCAACGATGCGGGTGGGGTCAGCGGGGTCGAGCATGACGTTGTCGAACTTGTAGTCGTTGTGGATGAGGGTGTGCGTGACGTCTTCACGCATATGCTCACCCAGCCACGATCCCACGGTGTCGAAGTCGGGGAGTGGTGAGGTCTTGGCCCGGTCGAGACGGCGGAGCCATCCCTCGACCTGACGCTGCACGTATCCGGGACCGCGATCAAGTCGGTCCAACCCGGTTGCCGCCAGGTCGACGGCATGCAGATCCGCGAGGCCGTCCACGACCGCGTTGCACATGCTCCCAAACAGAGCGAGATCGCCACGCAACGACTTGGGCAGCGCATTGCGGACGATGAGCCCCCGGCGTCGCTCCATGACGTAGAAGTCGCAGCCGAGCACGTCATGGTCCGTACACAACGCCAGAGGCCTGGGCGCGTGCGGATAGGGCTCAGCCAGGGCCGACAACACGGTGTGCTCGCGTTGCATGTCGTGACCGGACTTCACCTGGGCGCCGAACGGCGGGCGCCGCAGCACCAACTCCTGCCCGCCCTTCTTCAGCAGATAGGTGAGGTTGGAGAACCCCGAGGGAAACTGCTCCACGCTGAGTTCGCCGGACAGCTCGGGCAACGCAGTGCCGAGGTAAGCATCGAGTACATCCAGATCGAGAGTTTCTCCGGATCGAACCGCGACGGCACCGTCGAGGAGCTGCTCCCCAGAGGCGCTCATGCCTGCCTCGCTTCTTTGAGGATGCGACGGGCCACGACGGACTTGTGAACTTCGTCGGGGCCGTCATAGATCCGCGAGCCCCGTTCGTGGCGGTAGAACCACGACAGCACGGTGTCGTCGGTGATTCCCAATGCGCCGTGCACCTGGATGGCGCGATCGATCACCCGCATCAGCACGTCGCTGGCGAAGAACTTGATCATCGAGATCTTCTGCCGGGCCGCCTTGGCGCCGACCTCGTCAATGCTCCACGCCGCGTCGAGCACCAGTAGCCGCGCCGCTTCGATTTCAGCTGAGCATTCGGCGATCCAATGCGCGACCGCCTGCTTCTCGCCCAACGACTCGTGCGGGGTGAGCATGCGTGACGCCG
>Ga0316204_10003445_pt1 | contig 31684 bp, 29 predicted proteins | sample 6monrhotite_MG_2_FD_205661 | JGI IMG/M metagenome (GOLD analysis project Ga0316204, IMG submission 205661) | Microbial mat bacterial communities from mineral coupon in-situ incubated in ocean water Damariscotta River, Maine, United States -... | ecosystem: Environmental > Aquatic > Marine >... | reverse complement strand
TCATCAACAAACGTTCAACAACATGGCGAAATTTAGGTGATTTAGAAAGAAAATGCTTAAATGATGACACGGCAGTTGCCCTTGTTTGCGTCCATCCAACATTGATCAAACGTCCTGTGATTGTATATAAAGGCATTTTTTTACAAGGCTTTACAGAAAAAACGAAAAGCCAAATAAAGGGCTTGGTGGAACATAGCTAAAATTCTTCCTAACAATTGCCAAGGCGTGGGATTGCCCCTATTATCATTTTTTGAGGAACCTTTAAGGCGTGACTTGATGTCACAGTCCAAAGGTTCATGTGATTTGAACGTTTTTAATTGTTGGAACGCCGTTCATGATGATTCGTAGTTTTATTTGTTCATTAGCCTTAGCATTGTCACTGGGTTCGTTGTCCAGCCCAACCATGGCTTCATCTGCGGATGCAACCGTCACCCCCGCAACCGCCGAAGTGGTGTCGCCTCATGCCTTTGTCGAAGGTATGGCGAACGCTGCAATTACAGCCTTAACAGGCAAAGGTGTCAGCCGGGCCGACCGTGTCGTACGGTTTCGGAGCATTTTAAAAGATAACTTTGATGTTGGGCTTATTGGAAAATGGGTGTTGGGTCGTTATTGGCGCACGGCTTCCGATGCTGAAAAACAAGAATACCTCAAGCTTTTTGAAGATTACATCGTGGTTACGTATGTGGAACGGTTTGATCAATATTCAGGCGAAAAATTAAATGTTGTGAAATCTGTGTCTGATCCGGGCAAGGATACATTGGTATTTACCGAACTTAACAGCCCTGCACGTGAACAATCCATCAAGGTGAATTGGCGTGTTCGGTCAAATGCGGATGTTTATAAAATCATCGACGTTTATGTTGAAGGCATTTCAATGAGCCAAACTCAACGCAAAGAGTTTTCTTCGGTCATTCGTTCAAAGGGCGGCCATGTTTCCAGCCTGAACGAATTATTACGAAGCAAGGTCGTTGATCTCAATAAATAACCTCAAAGAAAAGCTACCGATGAGCGGTAAGGGTACGGGGGATGAAAATTTCCCCGTTGCCAGCTTGTTTTTGTCGGCAAAGGCTCGTCCTCACGTGTTGGCGTTTTATGCTTTTGCGCGGGCGGCTGATGATGTTGCGGATTCTTCAGCGCTAAGCCAAGATGAAAAGCTATCTGTTTTAAAAGCCATGAGCGATCAATTGACCAAAGGGGATGGGAAACCACACCCCAAAGTCTTTGCCCTTTATCAAAGCCTGAAAACAACAGGCATTGGAGAAACCAATGCCCAGGATTTGCTTAAAGCCTTTAGGCGAGATGCCAAAAAACCAAGAACGGCGGATTGGGATGATTTGATGGGGTATTGTGAATTGTCGGCGGCTCCGGTTGGTCGTCAATTGATCGAACTTGAAGGGGCTAAGCCCGGCTTTAATTATACAGCCAATGATGCATTGTGTGCGGCCTTGCAAATTCTCAATCATATTCAAGATGTTAAAGATGATTATTTGTCTATTGACCGGGTTTATGTCCCAGCTGATTGGATGGGAAATTTGGGGGTTAAGGAAAGCGACCTTGGTGCTGAAAAAGCATCCCCAAGGGTGCGTCTTGTATTAAATCATATGCTGGATGGCGTTGATGATTTATTGGATCAAGCGTGCATTTTGCCGAGGCAAATTAAATCAAAGGGATTAGCTAGAGAAGCTGCGGGTATTTTAAATATTGCTAGGGCATTGTCCACACGGCTTCGGAGCCAAGATCCTGTGGCGGGCCGGGTTGAACTTTCAAAACCATTGATGTTTTTGTGTTTCTTATGGGGAGCTTTTGTTCGTAAAAAGCCATTGAAACTTTCGACCACGAGCTCATTTTATTGGGCGTTGAAAATTTTACCGGTTAAAAAGCGAAAGGCCATGTTTTCCATATATGGGTTTTGTCGTGTGGTGGATGACATTGCCGATGGCACCGATATTGTTTCTGAAAAAATGAGCAGCCTTGAAAAACATCGTAATTCCATCAATGAATTATTTGAAGGTAACCAACCTGAATCTCCTAGCATTTTGGCTTTAAAGCCCGTTCTGGAAAATTTTGCTTTGGAAAAAACGGATTTGTTGGCGGTTATTGATGGCATGGAAATGGACGTTAATGATCAAGTGAAAATACCTGATGAAGCCACTTTTGATCTGTATATTGATCGCGTGGCTTCGGCGGTGGGACGGCTTTCAAACAAAGTGTTTGGCGTTTCTGGTCCAGATGCGGATCAATTAGCTTATCATTTGGGACGTGGTTTGCAAATCACCAATATTTTACGTGACCTTGACGAAGATGCCCGCCGTGGACGGTTATATCTTCCCCAAGATTTGTTGAAACACCATGGTGTCGAAGGTAACACGCCTTATGACGTGTTGTTCCATCCTAATTTGGAATCAGCCCTTAAGGTTTTGGCAGCACGGGCGCATAACCATTATAACGAAGCCAGCCTTGCTGCGTCCCGTTTGGGCCGCAGGGAAACGTTGCCTGCACGTATGATGCAAGCGACCTACAGCCGTGTTTTGTCGTGCTTAGAAAAGCGCGGCCTAGCCCGCATTGAAACGCCCATCCGCCTTAAAAAATATACCAAATTATGGGTTTCCATTCGGTACGGTGTGTTCGGATGAACAGCCGAATTCATATCGTTGGCGCTGGTCTTTCTGGTCTTTCAGCGGCGGTGCGGTTGACAGCAGCAGGGTTTAACGTGTCGCTTTATGAAGCCTCTCGTTTCGCTGGTGGGCGGTGCCGCAGCTTTTTTGATGGCACGCTGCAAGCGACGATTGATAACGGCGCACATTTGATGTTAAGCGGTAACACGGATATTGCGGATTATATGGAGTTAATAGGGTCAAGCAATGAAGCTTACACCATGGACCGTGCCGCGTTTAATTTTTTAGACGTTAAATCAGATCAATCATGGAGCGTTGATTTAGGCGCGGGCCGGGGGCGATTGTCATTATTACCTTGGTTGTTTGATGCTAAACGAAGGCCGCCTAATGTGACCCCAATGAAATTAGTCCAAGAAATGTGGGCTTTGAAAAATGGACATGGCAAAACGGTGCACAGTTGCCTTGATCCTCAGCAAAAACACTTTAAATCATTTTGGGAACCTTTGTGTGTGGGCGTGATGAACGCTTATCCCGGTGAAGCTTCGGCAGAATTATTGTGGAATGTATTGAAAGAAACCGTGATGTTAGGGGGGGCAGCAACAAAGCCTATGTTGACGCGCAACGGGCTTGGATTGGCCTTAATTGATCCCGCCTTGGAACGATTGAAACACTTAAATGCCAAGATCAACTTTAACGCCCGCGTGCAAAACGTTGAGCATAAAAAAGGACGTATTGCAGGCTTGAATTTAGCCCATGGAGTCGAAGTTTTAGGTCTAAAGGACAGTGTTATTCTTGCCGTGCCGCATTATGCCATCGACGACCTTGGGCTAGGCATACCATCGCCCAAAGGCTCGCATGCAATATTAAATGTTCATTATCTGTTGGAGCGACCCGTCAAAACAGAGCTAAAGGGGTTGATTAATTCGCCAGTTCAATGGGTTTTTTGCCGCGACAATGTGGCGTCTGTAACGATCAGCGCGGCTGACAATTGGGTTAACAAAAACGGTGTTGAAATTGCTCAATTACTGTGGCCTGACGTGTCAAAGGCTCTTGGCATAAAGGGCGACGAATTACCAAAATTTCGTGTTATCAAGGAAAAAAGGGCAACTTTTTCCCAAACCCCCGATAACCTTGTTCATCGGGCAAAAATAAAAACCAAATTCGAAAATTTATTTATGGCGGGCGATTGGACTGACACAAAATTACCTGCCACCATCGAAGGATCAATTCGTTCAGGACGCAAAACAGCCGAAACGGTGATTGAAAATTTAAATCTTTAACCCATATTTATATAGGGGCTTGGATATACATTCAGAAAGGATTTTTTTCTTTGACGCGTTCAAGAACCATCGCTTCCTGGTCAAATGGCATTGCCGCATCGGACGGTGAAGGTGTGCAAATGACACGCTTGATTGGGTCGCCTGAAATCAATTGTGTTGATCCTTTTTTGTTGTTGGATGCGTTTGGTTCCGATCGTCTAGGAGATTATATTGGTGGGTTTCCCAGCCACCCGCATAGAGGATTTGAAACGGTTACGTATTTGTTAGCCGGACGCATGCGCCACAAAGACAATGCAGGACACGAAGGCGTGATCGAGCCGGGTGGTGTGCAATGGATGACAGCGGGGCGGGGCGTTGTTCATTCGGAAATGCCGGAACAAGAAAATGGTTTGTTAAAAGGCTTTCAACTGTGGGTCAACCTCCCTGCCAGCGACAAGATGGTCCCTCCGGCTTACCAAGAATTTCCAGCCCATGACATTCCCATCGAAATGCTTGAATCCGGGGGCACCATCAAAGTCATTTGCGGGCAAACGGATGCAGGCACAAAAGGCCCCGTGCATATTCCAGCGACCTCCCCCTTGTTTTTCGATGTATGTTTGGGGGGCCTAGAACGCCTTGGCCAAACGGTAAAGAAAGGCCATGGTGGTTTCATTTATGTCATCGAAGGCGACATTAGCGTTGGTGACAAAATTATGGAGGCAAAAACCTTAGGCGTTTTGGGTGATGGTGATTGTTTGGACGTGGTTGGTGGACAAAACGGAGGGCGATTCTTGCTGGTCTCTGGCAAAGTCATAGGAGAACCTATTGCCCGTGGTGGTCCTTTCGTGATGAACACTAAACAAGAAGTTTTACAAGCTTTTGATGATTATCAACGCGGTCAATTTTAGGAGCTTGCATGGGGCGTTTACAGGACGGGGTTTGGGTTGATCAAAGATATGACACGAAATCAACGAATGGAAAGTTTGTACGCAAGGATTCTGCATTTCGCAATTGGATAACATCGGATGGGGCTTCTGGGCCAAGCGGCGTTGGTGGTTTTAAGGCAGAACCCAACCGTTATCATCTGTATGTTTCGCACGCCTGCCCTTGGGCTCACAGAACGATGATTTTCAGGCTCTTAAAGGGTCTTGAAAACAGTGTATCCGTATCGGTTGTGCATTGGATGATGGGCGAACAAGGATGGACCTTCGACCTAACTGATGGCGTAATCAAAGATTCCGTTAATGGAGCAGAATATCTGCATCAAATATATACCAAGGCCAACGCCCGTTATAGCGGCTTGGTTTCTGTACCGGTTCTTTGGGATAAACAATTGGGTACAATTGTGAATAATGAATCATCGGAAATCATCCGCATGTTCAATTCGACCTTTGACAATGTTGGGGCCGTGGCGGGGGATTTTTACCCCAAACCTTTGCGACCCCAAATTGATGAGATGAACGATCAAATATACAACACCGTAAACAATGGGGTTTATAAGGCAGGCTTTGCCACCAGCCAAAAGGCTTATGAAGACGCGGTAACGGCTTTGTTCGAGACACTTGACGGGTTGGAATATCGACTTTCCAATAATCGTTATTTGCTGGGGCGTATATTGACCGAAGCCGATTGGCGTCTATTTACCACCTTGGTGCGGTTCGATCCCGTTTACGTTGGGCAGTTTAAGTGTAATTTAAAACGGATTTATGATTACCCAAATTTGTCCAATTATGTACGAGAATTGTATCAAATGCCCAACATTGCAGACACGGTGCACATGGACCATATCAAAGGTCATTATTTTGCTAGCCATTCGACCGTGAATCGCCCAAAAATTGTCCCGCTTGGCCCGATACTGGATTACAAAGCCCCCCATAACAGGGAACATATTGGCGGGTAAATTTGGACTTGAAAATATTTGTGCGGATTTATTAAGTGTTGATGGGTATTATGGTGGTTATGGAATGGTAAGGTCCATAGAAATGGCGATGAGTTTAAATATAAATGTCAAAACAGGGCTGGTCGACAAGTACGTATGAGGTATTAACCGCCAAGGGTGATCGTTGGCTGATTGATATGTCGTCGTCAAAACAAAGCGAGGCCCAAAAACGTGCTGATGATTTGTTATCCATGGGCGGTCTCGAAGGCGTTCGTATCACGGAACTTCGCGAAGGGTGGTCAAAAGAAAAAACCATCTATGAGAAAATATTGTCCGTTAAGGATAACCAATTCAAAATTGACCCCATCCCCAATCTGGAAATGTGTTTAACCATTCCTGATTATTATGCGTTGCCGTCGCGTTTAACCATTGGTCGCATGATGCGAAAGTACTTGGATCAAAATGGCTTAACGGCTTTGGAATTGTTGTTTAGTTCCGCACATTTGCGAGCCTTGGACCGCATGGATGCTTATTTTCCGGCGGCTATGCAACACGCGGCGATGTTACAAGCTAAAAAAACGAAAGAAACCAAAACCGAACGTTTGGATAAATTGTATCTGGTGTATGACAAAATCTTTAAACGTGCGCGACGTAAGGATGATGAATACAAAGAATATGCTGAATTGATGGCTAAATACGGGGCTGATCGAGCCATATCAGAAGTGAAAGCCAAAAACCCCAAAACCCCAGACATTGCCGTATTTGGTATGTTAGCCGCTCATATCCAAGGGGGAACGTGGTCAGAAAAAATGAGCTTGGCCATAGACATAGCCGAACAAGCCACCAGCCCGAGCACCATTAGTGCCGCAGATGATTTGATCGCTGAAATTCTGGATGGCGTCGAAGCCATTGATGAATTGTTTCGGGGATTTTCCACGGCCAAAGATGCGTGGAAAGTTTACGTGCGGCTGTGCGGGGGGCGTCTCAACAATCCGCCAAAATACATGTCAGCACAAATTCAACGCCTCAATGATTTGTTTTTGCATCAAAATATTTGTTCCACTCGGAATGTATTATTAAAACGTGTGTCACGGGGGCTTGGCGGGACACAAAAGCTTTCCAAGGATGGGCGAGATGCCGACCGCTCCGCGTTTATATCCTTAGTCCGTGAGCTTATTGAACCAAGCGGATTGCACGGTGGGCCAGATATGGTCGAAGCCGTCGTGTTACGGGCAAAGACACTTTTGGGCGAAACTGAAGGGGACCTGCCCATTGAAACGGCCATTCGACAAGCCTTGTATTTGATGCCCAGCCAGGCCTCACGTTTGGGGATGTTGTTGGATTTAGCAACGTCGAACTTAGGACAAAAACATGAAAAATTGGTACGCCAACAATTGTTGTCTTTGTTGGACGAACTGCGGTCAATTTTTGATTTGTTTCCGGCTGACGTTAAAAAAGAAGAACATATTCAAGCGCTTGACCGTTTACGTCAAAGGTTGGGGATGAGCCCTTTGGCCAAAGACTTGAAATCAACGTTATCTAAATCGTTGGATAAACTAGCCGAAGGCGAAACCATTGCGCCAAAAAAAGAAAAACCGAAAATAACCCGCAAGGAATCTGCATCCGGTCAATCTGATGAATTGATGTTGCAAAGCGGTGAAGTTTTGTTCCACGAAGGGGAAGCCGGGCATGAGGCTTATTTGATTGTCCAAGGGTCGGTCGAAATTTATCGGCACCTGGGCGGTAAAAAGAAAGCTCTAGCCGTTTTGGGCAGTGGCGAAATTATTGGCGAAATGGCTCTTGTGGATAATCAACCGCGCATGGCGTCGGCATCAGCAGCCGAAGACACGGTTATGGTCTGTATATCCCAAGACAATTTGCAAGGCCGGCTTACGCGCTTGGCCAAGGACGATACCGTCATGCATTTATTGATTAAAACGCTTGTTCGCCGGTTGCGAGGTTTAGCGCGCAATACGGAATAAAGCCTCGTTGTTTAAATTCGCCCCCCCAGCGTATAGGTGACGGTTCGCCCTTTAACATCCTTGCCAACGCCGCTGGCCCCCTTGCCATCGCCAAATGCGGTATAAGTTCCGCTGGCGCGAAGCTTGTTTGTGCAACTAATGCTCCAATTCCCTTTGGTTCGGCTGGTGGCTTTGTATTGACCAGAACATTTTCCATCGTTGTTGGGTAAAGTGATTTTGACATTGCCAGAAGCACCATTTTGTAACTCCTCAATGGTGCCTGAAAAAAGGTCAGTATAGCCTTCCCAACTGATGGCAATAGAACGTTTTTCACTGGGCTTGGTTTCTGGGGTTTTGCCAAGTTTGGCTAAGTATGTGGTTAGGTACCGAGAAGGATAAAGTTTGGTGCTATTGGCCCCACATCCAGCGCGGGCTTTGTTGATGTCAAATGTAATGTTGCTCCCAAAGCCACGAAAATATGTGCTGGCTTGATATACACCCTGTCTAATTTCTTCAATATGAGAGATGTATATTTCATCAAGTTTGAAATCGTTGCTTTTGCTATTTGATCCTTTTGTTGAAGTCAAAGCGCAACTATCAGCCAGCACATTTTTCGCTAAGGTTGCCATTTTGGGGTCAATATCAGAAGATTGAGATGTGACACACCCGCCAAGCGTACCAAGTGAGATTCCAGCCATAGCGCCCAAACATAAATTTCTCAAAAAAGTAGCCATCTAATCCCCCATAAAAACATCTAATAATTGTGCATTAAATGAAGATTATCTCGTTTTATGGGTAAGCACAAGATCAGGTGAGCACAAGATCAGTTGCCAAAAAATTCAAGCATCCATTCCATTTCATCTTTGGTCAGGGTATATTTGCCATTGCTGGGCTTGATGATTTTGTGTGGCGGAATTCGTCCCAATCGCTTTTGCACAATGATTGAACTTTCGGGTGAAACCTTGGCTTTCCAACACAACGCCACGACCGCTTTGGCGTTGTCGGCAGCGGCTATTTTTTCAACCACAACAACGGTTGTTTCGGCCAAGACTGCCAAGGCGGCTATGGGGTATTCCTTTTGCCCGGCTTTCAGGGCGACTTCGATCATTTGTGGGTCAAGCTTGCCTTTTTTGTGCAACCGGACGGCTTTAGCAAGGGGAGATTCAGTTTCCTGCGCCGCTTCGTCTTCGGCAGCCAAGTCCAATCGCCAAGAGACTTCTTCGCGCACGGCATCGGCTATTTCCGGGTCTAAATCTTTGCGATCTAACAAGGCTTTAATTAAATGATCTGCCACGAAATCGGCTAAACGCAAGGCCACGCCTTTGGATAAGGTTGGACGGTGAATGAGCGGTCTTTGCAATGATTTAACCGTTTTGGATTTATCGCAAATACGTTCTAACAAATCCTCTTTGATGTTGGCTGATGCGTTTTCTAACAATGCGGAAACAGCAAAGGTATCGTTCGAAGCGAAAATGCCTTCCATGACTTCGTCTGGTAAGCTACCCCGGTTGGCTATGGCGCTTAACGCGCCTTCGACCGGATTCATGTTGATGATTTCAAGAAGATCATTGTCGGTCAAAACGGGTGAGTTTTCCAATACCAAGGAACAAACAACCAGTTCGCTGTCTTCGGCTAAATGACGGATAACGGTCGCCGGAGCATCTGCCATGTCTTTCAATGTATCTGCAACAATTTGGCGAACTTTTACGGCTTGATCTTTAGCCAGTATTTCAAGGGCATTGTATGTTGATTGACGGATTTTATCAACTTCATCAGGTTTTAGACCAGGGGCTAGGGTCGATATTTTCGATGCCAACTGGCTACGAACTTTAACGCTTTTGTCGTTTGTTAATAACAGGTCAGCCTGGCGCGGTGTAGATACATTGGTCGCTATCATTTCGCGAACCGATGCGGCGCTGTCTTGGGCCAAATAATATAAAATTTCAGGTTGAGCGTTTTCACGCGATGCCAATTCTTCGCGCACGGCGACATTGTCGTCTTGGGCCAAAGTTTTTGCCTCATTGTAATCGAGGACTTTGCCCTTTTTGAATTTATCGAGCAAACCTTTTAGCATGGATACTTAAACTCCATTTAGAACACGAACATTATCATTGATTGTTTTTAAGAACACGGCAAGAGGAAAGCAAGCGGTGATCTTAGTAGGCTCGATCAATGCAAAAATCAACGGTATCAATTAATGCTTTTTTGATGTCCGAATCCGGAAAAACACCCAAAGCATCCTTGGCAATAGCCCCGTAATGGCGGGCGCGTTCGGCGGTATCTTCCAAGGCATGGTGCTTGGATAATAATTCTTGGGCTTGGTCAATGTCGCCGAGTTGTTGATCTAATTGTTCCATGGTGCGGCGCCAAAATTCGCGTTCAGCATCGGTACCACGGGCGAACGCTAAAATGATCGGTAAAGTGATTTTCCCATCGCGGAAATCGTCACCAACGGCTTTGCCTAAGTCTTCTTGTTTGGCTGAAAAATCCAAAGCATCGTCAATTAATTGAAATGCAATGCCTAAATTCATACCATAGGCGCGAAGGGCGTCTTGTTCTGCTTTGGGACGTTTGGACACCACAGCACCCAATTCAGCCGCAGCGGCGAACAATTCGGCGGTTTTAGCTTGGATCACTTCTAAATAGGCGGTTTCGTTGGTTTCCGTGTCGTTAGCCGTGACCAATTGTAACACTTCACCTTCGGCCAAAGTTGATGACGCTTGGGATAGAACGCGCAAAACTTCTAAATCGCCATCTTCGACCATTAACGAAAAAGATCGGGTAAACAAGAAGTCGCCGACCAATACGCTGGGCTTGTTGCCCCACAATGCATTTGCAGAAGTTTCCCCTCGGCGCAAGTCGCTTTCATCGACCACATCATCGTGAAGTAACGTCGCTGTATGGATGAATTCTATGCATGCCGATAACAAAATATGGCGGTCACCTTGATAACCACACATCCGAGAGGTCGCCAAGGTTAACAAGGGCCGCACACGTTTACCACCCGATGCTATAAGGTGTCCGGCAAGTTCGGGGATCAACGACACCGGAGAATGCATGCGATCTACAATAGCTTCGTTCGCAGCCTTTAAATCGTCTTCAACCAAATGTTCTAAGCGCATCAAAGGTGATGGTTTGCGTTCTGTGTCTAAGTTTACGACAACCCCCACGTGGTTCTCTCCATTCGTTATTTGTGTCTGTCTTATTAATTTGTCTTATTCAAAAGCACTGTTGTAAACTAGTTATGACCGCCCAAGTGGGGTGTGGTCAAGTTTTGAGGCATATAAAAGAACATGTTTGAACTGTTGCGAACAAATAATCCGGTGTTAATTTCGTGGTTAAAAGCAAATTTACAAGATGCAGGCATTGACGTGTTGGTGTTGGATGAACACATGAGCATATTGGATGGTTCTATCATGGCTATTCCACGACGGGTCATGGTGCCCGATGCCGACCAAGAGGCGGCGCAGGCCATCTTGGCCGAGGCTGAAAAGTTTTAACGTTATGGGCACCAGCAAAGACAGTATCATGCGGGGCCAAGTAATCTTGCATCAACCGATCGAAGGGTATCGCGCCGGCGTAGATGCTCTTTTTTTGGCATCTGCCGTTCCTGCCAAAGCGAAAGATCGGGTGTTGGAATTGGGTTGCGGTGTCGGGGCAGCGATGTTGAGCCTAGCCACTCGTATAGATGGGGTGAAAATAGATGGGCTTGAATTACAACCCCACTTGGCTGAATTGGCCCAAAGCAATATCACAGCCAATGAATTTCAGGATCGGATGCGTGTCTTCAAGGGTGATCTTTTATCCCCGCCCGTTGACTTGGAAATAGGCCATTATGATTGTGTTTTTGCCAACCCTCCGTACATGAGTGACGATCGCGGCAATCCCCCTCAAAACCCAAGCCGCCGCACAGCTCATGTTGAACATGGGGCAGGATTAACCCACTGGGTGGATACGGCCTTGGACTATTGTCGGCACAAGGGGTCCGTGGTGTTTATATATCGTGCCGATCGACTGGATGAAGTCATAAGGGCCATGAACGGTAAGGCTGGTGAAATAACCATTATTCCGTTGTGGTCAAAAATAGGCGATAATGCGGGGCGCGTCATCATTCGTGCCCGCAAAGGCATTAAAACCCCACTGACGCTAACCAGTGGCATCGTTTTACATAACGACGATGGCACCTATAGCGATGCAGCTGATGCGGTGCTTTGCGGCAACCTAGCCCTTTGACCATCATGCATAAGCGGTCTTAACGATGGCATACAGGGGTTTTTGTGTCAGTGGGTCAACATTGTATGTTTCCCCCCCTCCCGGCACATACCCTGTGGGTTGAATTTTACCTGTTGGGATGGGGGATGTCGGCTTTTTCGTGGGTGGGAATTTGTTCATACCAAACGTTGTCTCAGTTCCCGTTTTCATCGCGGTTTGATCTAAAAATTGAAAAACACATCGTCCAATGAAATTGCCGTTGGGTACGGTGGCGGCAAGTTGGGTTGCGACAAACTTTGCTTGTTCTTTTTCGGTCGTGACCGAGGTTCCGGTCGGTATGGAACAGCCCATTTCGGCGAAAAAGAATGGCACATCCGGGAAATATTTAGGAAAAGTCGTTGAGATGTAAGTGGTTAAAAATTCCCCGCCATTGAATGGGTTCGTGCTGGCAACAAAACGGTCTTTCCAAAAGTCTCTTTTTTTCTTTTTAACGGTAAGGGTTTTGTTGGCTTTGATGGCGATTTGCAAGTTTTGAATGGCTTCGATTCCGGGCGGTAGTGACGTTTGCACAAATGATACCGGGGACGTCACGGGCAACAAATTGTCGGCGGGAATATTTGCGGCTGTTTCAGCCTCAACCAAATACGCCATGGCGGTGGCGACGTCATTGACATCAAACGTAGTCGTAGCAAGATCATATTCGTTAGCCACGCCCCACATTCCGACGCCCGCAACGGCGGCGGGATTGCCATGTGCGTCAGTGGTGGAATAGACCTCGGCCACCATAGCCGCAATATCCGCTTTAACAGCCGAACTTGTGCCACCACCATTGTGGATCAATTCCATGAAATAATTCGAAATCGGCACAAATACTTTTACGTTATGATTGGCGCAATGCGTAAGGAATGGCAAATGATTGCGTTGATAAGGGCTGGGTGAAGAGCCGGGAGCCGGAGGGACGCTCCAATTATACAAATGGATAAAGTTCACCCCAATTTTTGAAAGGTTCTTAATGTCATCGCGACCTTTGGACTTGGTCGCTGTATCACCAGCAATTGGCCTCGGTCCCCATAACAAAGGAAATGAAGAATTGGCGAAATCTGTGTCAAAAAATCTTTGAGGCGGAGGAGGAACAGTATCATCAGATGGTGCTGGTGAATAGGATACCCCTTGCATAGGGATAAGCTGACTAAGGTTTTTGATTTTAAATGCGCTTTTGCTCATGAGCTTTACCCTTAATAATTATCGGAATGTTTATGATGCGACCTGAAATGAATACCAAAAAACTCTTATAAAGGGAATAATTAATTTAATTAATTCAAAGGTTGTAAATTAAGCGTCTGTGATTGTCAAAACAGGGTTTGAATTGCATGCAGAAAAGGTGCTGTTAGTGTGGCGTATTCCCCATTTGACTAAATAGCTTGAGATAACCAATTGACCCAGCGTTTGTGCCGCCTTACAAGTATTTTATGTTTACGAAACTGATTTTTACTGTTGTCGTTGTGATCGTTGCTTGGAAGGCATTTAAATTTTTTGCCCGCGTGCAAGAACAACGCGAACGGCGCGCTGATGGCGATGCGAAGGCCGATGCTCCCGGTGCGCACGACATCGAAGACATGGCAGAATGCGAAGTTTGCCAGTCCTATGTTGCCAGAGGTTCGAAATCATGTGGCAAAGACGGCTGTCCTTATGGCCGTTAAGTGATAGTATATTTGAACCTTTTTCCGTAATGCCGTGTTTTTTAATGTATTGAGTTTTTTCTATGCCTAAACCCCCATTGTCTCAGCGCCCCGAACCAAATTCTGAAACGTGTTTTCAGAATCTGATCTTAAAATTACAAGGCTATTGGGCGGGTTTAGGCTGTGTTTTGTTGCAACCCCAAGACCAAGAAGTCGGCGCGGGCACTTTCCATCCCGCGACCACACTTAGGACATTGGGGCCAAAGCCTTGGAATGCGGCATACGTACAGCCGTCACGTCGCCCCACCGATGGGCGTTATGGGGAAAACCCAAACCGCTTGCAACATTACTATCAATTTCAAGCGGTAATGAAACCATCTCCGCCAAATTCCCAAGATTTGTATTTGGAAAGTTTGAAGGTATTGGGCATTGATCCGGCGCTTCACGATATTCGTTTTGTCGAAGACGATTGGGAAAGCCCAACATTAGGGGCTTGGGGACTGGGCTGGGAAGTGTGGTGCGATGGCATGGAAGTGTCGCAATTTACCTATTTCCAACAAGTCGGCGGCATTGAATGTAATCCGGTCGCGGTTGAATTTACCTATGGCTTGGAACGTTTGGCCATGTATATCCAAGGCGTTGAAAACGTCTATGACCTTGATTGGAACGGCCTTGCCGACGATGCTGGTGGCGTGCGATACGGCGATGTGTTCTTGCGCAACGAACAAGAACAATCGGCGTTTAATTTTGAATACGCTAACACCGACAAATTGGTGCAACATTTTATTGATGCTGAAGAAAATTGCCAAAGCTTGTTGGCCTTAGACAATCCGTTGGCGTTACCCGCCTATGAACAATGCATCCGCGCCAGCCATTTGTTCAATTTATTGGATGCACGTGGTGTTATTTCAGTAACCGAGCGCCAAGCCTATATCGGGCGCGTACGGGCCTTGTCGACGAAATGTTGCCAAGCATGGCTGGATGGGGAGGAAGCGTCTGATGGCTGAGTTGCTCCTTGAATTGTTGAGTGAAGAAATTCCCGCCCGCATGCAAGCGCGGGCGGCGCAAGATTTGCAAAAATTAGTAGAAGGCGGTTTAAACAAAGCTGGCCTAAGCTGGGGCACATCTAACGCTTATGTCACGCCTCGGCGTTTGTGTTTGGTCATTGATGGCTTGCCCGAAAAACAACCCGACGTTCGCGAAGAAAAAAAAGGGCCGCAAACATCTGCTCCCGAACAAGCCCTTAAAGGTTTTTTAGGGTCATTGGGTGGCTTGAGCATTGATGATTGTGAACAACGCGAAATCAAGGGCAAAACGTTTTATTTTGCCGTGATTGAAAAAAAAGGTGAGCCTACGTCGGATGTTTTGGCGGGTATCTTAAATGCCGCCTTTGATGCCTTGTCCTGGCCGAAATCCATGCGCTGGGGCCGTTCAAACAAAAGGTGGGTGCGCCCGCTTCACAACATTTTGGCGATTTTTAACGGGGATGTTGTGGATGTGGCCTTTGAACACATCAAGGCCAATAACCAAACCAAAGGCCATCGTTTTTTAAGCCCAAATGCTATTGCCGTCACCGATTTTTCAAACTATCAAGCCAAGCTGAAGCATGCTTACGTGATGCTTGATCCTGCCGACAGGCGTGCTTTGATTATGAACCAAGCCGAAAAACTGGCGACGCATGCAGGTTTGGTTGTGCGCACGGATGATGGCTTGTTGAACGAAGTTTCCGGGCTGGTTGAATGGCCCACGGTATTGATGGGCAACGTCGATGAACGCTTTATGCAATTGCCGCCCGAAGTCTTGACCGACACCTTAAAAGTCCATCAAAAATATTTCACGTTGCTGAAGGCCGATGGTTCGTTAGCTCCGCACTTTTTGACGGTGTCAAATCAAGTGGCCCCAGATGACGGCAAAGCCATCACGGCGGGTAACGAACGAGTGTTGCGTGCGCGTCTTTCGGACGCCAAATTCTTTTGGGACCAAGACCGCAAGGTCACGCTGGAAAGCCGCTTAGCGGAACTTGATAAAATCGTGTTCCATGAAAAATTGGGATCGGTCGGTGCAAAAGTCCTACGTTTGCAAAACTTGGCAGGGCACTTGGCACAATTTACGGGTGCTGACCGAACGCAAAGCGAACGCGCAGCTAAATTATGCAAATGCGATTTGGTCACGGGCATGGTGTTTGAAATCCCCGAAGTCCAAGGCGTGATGGGGCGGTATTATGCGCTTCACGATGGCGAGCCAGAAAATGTCGCCAATGCCTTGGCTGAACATTATTCGCCTTTGGGACCCAATGATGATTGCCCAACGGCCCCGGTGGCGGTGGCCTTGGCCTTGGCCGACAAGATCGACACCCTTGTGGGCTTTTGGACCATCGATGAAAAACCCACCGGATCAAAAGATCCGTTCGCCCTGCGCCGCGCGGCCCTTGGCGTTATTCGCTTGATTGTTGAAAATGGATTAAGGCTACCTTTGTTAGAGGTGTTTGCGGCTGCTCGTCAGAGTTTTCCTGTTGAACTTCGTGAGAGGGAAACTGAAAATAAGAAACCGCGTTCAAATGTTGAAGATGAAGTTATCGGAAGTTATCATGATATTGTTCACTGCACAGACCTCCTAGCCTTCTTCGCCGACCGTTTAAAAGTGCATTTGAAAGCCGAAGGCGTGCGTCATGATTTGATTGATGCTGTGACCGCTTTGGGCGACGAAGACGACTTGGTGCGTTTATTGGCCCGCGTTGAAGCCTTGTCCAGCCTGGTCGGATCAGATGACGGCATAAATCTTTTGGCAGCCCATAAACGGGCGGCAAATATTTTAAGCATCGAACAAAAGAAAGAAGGTGTATCGTATTCAGAGGCGCCGAATGCTGATCTTTTTGACCAAGACGAAGAACGGGTTTTGTTTGACGCCTTGAATGAAGTCGGTGCGCAAGCAAAAGTATTGATTGGTGAAGAAAAATTCGCTTCGGCCATGACGGTTTTGGCCCAATTGCGACCTCCGCTTGATCAATTTTTCGAAGGGGTTATGGTGAATACAGATGATGAAAAAGTACGTGCAAATCGTTTGAAATTATTGTCACAAATCTTGGCTGTTATGGGCCAGATCGCTGATTTTTCAAAGATTGTAAGTTAGGTTTTGAATGTCAAACAAATGGACATATGCGTTTGGAGAAGGCAAAGCCGATGGTCAAGCATTTTTGCTTGATCTGTTGGGTGGCAAGGGTGCCAACCTTCACGAAATGTCATCCATTGGTATAAATGTTCCTCCGGGTTTTACCCTAACAACCGAAGTTTGCTCGCACTTTATTCAGTCAGGTGGAGAATATCCAGACGGTTTAAAATGCGAAGTCGATGGGGCGTTGGCTCACCTAGAATCCATTATGGATGCTAAATTCGGTGGCGATGAAAATGTGTTGTTGTTGTCTGTGCGTTCGGGGGCGCGTGCATCTATGCCCGGCATGATGGACACGGTTTTAAACCTTGGGCTTAATGATAAAACGGTCGAAACTTTAGCCCGCATTTCGAATAATCCTCGGTTTGCCTATGACAGCTATCGTCGTTTTATTCAGATGTTTGGGGATGTGGTGTTGGGCGTTGACCATTACCATTTCGAAGACTTACTCGAAGACTATAAAATTGATCATGGGCTTCAACTAGATACTGATCTATCTGTCCAAGATTGGAAAATATTGGTTCCTAAATTTTTAGGCGTGATCAAAGAATTAACGGGTAAACCGTTTCCGGTTGAACCCAAGGACCAGTTGTGGGCCGCTATTGGTGCGGTGTTTAAAAGTTGGACCAATAAACGGGCGCAAACGTATCGCAAACTGTACAATATTCCTGACGGTTGGGGCACAGCGGTCAATGTTCAGGCCATGGTGTTTGGTAATTTGGGCGACGATAGTGCGACCGGAGTGTGTTTTACACGCAATCCTTCCACGGGTGAAAATGAATTTTATGGCGAATTTTTGATTAACGCCCAAGGCGAAGACGTGGTTGCGGGTATTCGCACACCGCAACCGTTATCGTTGACCGAAAAAGCCACCACGGGTTCTGACTTGCCTAGCCTAGAAGAAACCATGCCCAACATTTATGCCGAGCTGAATGATATTCGCCGCCAATTGGAAAATCATTACCTTGATATGCAAGACATGGAATTCACAATCCAGCAAGGAAAGCTGTGGATTTTGCAAACGCGCAAAGGCAAGCGCACCATCCAATCAGCCTTAAAAATTGTTGTCGACATGGAAAGCGAAGGCTTGATTGATAAACGCGAGGCTATTCGCCGGGTTGATCCCAATCATTTGGACCAAATTCTGCACAGAACTTTGGACACGGATTGCAAACGTGAAGTTTTGGGTCGCGGATTACCAGCATCCCCAGGTGCCGCATCAGGACATCTTGTGTTTTCGGCCGATGACGCCAGCGAATGGGCCTTTCGCAAAAAAGATGTAATTTTGGCACGCGTTGAAACGTCACCCGAAGACATTGGCGGCATGCATGTAGCCAAAGGTGTTTTGACCATGCGCGGCGGTATGACATCGCATGCCGCTGTTGTCGCGCGCGGGATGGGGACACCATGTGTATCCGGTGCAGGCCAGCTTTTGGTTGATGTTAAGGCCAAGACCTTGACGTCTATGGGCGAAGTCTTGAAAGAAGGCGATGTTATCACCATTGATGGTTCCACCGGTGAAGTGATGCGAGGTGAAGTCCCGACCATAGAACCACGCTTAAGTGGCGCCTTTGCCACGATGATGGAATGGGCGGATGAATTCAGGTCATTGGGTGTTCGGGCCAATGCCGAAACGCCAGTGGATGCTTTGTCAGCACGTAATTTTGGTGCCGAAGGTATTGGACTCGCACGCACAGAACATATGTTTTTTGACCTTGAACGTATTATTCATATGCGGGAAATGATCTTGGCCAATACATTGGACCGACGGCTCGAAGCCTTGGAAAAACTGTTGCCTTATCAACGCCAAGATTTTGTCGATTTATTCGAAATTATGGATGGATTGCCGGTAACGGTCCGATTGCTAGACCCGCCGTTGCATGAGTTTTTACCAACCCGAGAAAATGACATTGAAAATGTAGCTCAGGAATTGGGTGTTGATGTTTCTGTGGTCAAGCTTCGTATCGACGAATTGCATGAAACAAACCCAATGTTGGGAAATCGTGGATGTCGATTGGGGATCAGCTATCCTGAAATTTACGAAATGCAGGTTCGTGCCATATTTGAAGCCGCATGTAATATTGCTGTGACCGAAAAAACAGTTCATCCAGAAATTATGATTCCTTTGGTTTCAAGCGGGGAAGAATTCGCTCGCCTTAAGGCTTTGGTGGTAAAAATTGCCGATATGGTGTTGGCTGAATATGGTGCAAAAATCACTTACAAAGTCGGTTCTATGATCGAATTGCCCAGAGCCGTTTTGGCGGCGGATTCAATCGCTAAAGAAGCTGAATTCTTTAGTTTTGGGACCAATGACTTAACCCAAACGACCTATGGTTTGTCACGGGACGATGCAACAGCGTTGATAGAAACGTATCACGAACAAGGCATTATGAAAGACAGTCCGTTTGAAACCCTTGACCAAGTGGGGGTCGGGGAACTGGTGAAAGTAGCAACAAAGCGCGGCCGGGCCGTTCGTCCAAAATTAAGCGTTGGTATATGTGGCGAACACGGTGGTGACCCAAGATCGGTATCTTTTTTCCATAGCCAAGGGCTAGACTATGTATCATGCTCTCCTTACCGTGTGCCCATAGCCAGACTAGCAGCTGCCCAAGCTGCTCTTGGTGTTTCGTTTGAAGATATTGTGTAACCAAATTATTCTGTTGTTTTGGAGCTTGCGGCTTGGCCGATGATATTCTGAACATACTCTTTGTGAGCCCTGACAATTCAAGTCGGTCAATTATGGCGGAATCCTTGCTGAATAAAATTGGACGAGGAAGTTTCAAGGCTTATAGCGCGGGAAGCGCGCCCAACGGCAAGGTGAACGTCTTTGCCACCGAAACTTTAAAACAAGCCGGGTATGATGTTTCGGGGGTAAGGTCTAAAAGCTGGAATGAATTTGCAACGCTGAATGCCCCCCGTATTGATGCCGTGATTATGTTGTATGAAGCTGAAAAAAGGGAACGTTTTCCCATTTGGTATTCAGATCCCATCGTTGTGTGTTGGAAATTCAAAAACGCGCACGGTGCACATGAAGATGAAACCAAGCGTCGTTATGCATTTCGGCGCCTGTATGGCGACATAGAACAGCAAATTTTAAAATTGATGAGCCTTAATTTGGGCAAGGCCAAGGGTGATGCTTTGGTGGCTAAACTTAAGTCCATAGCTCCTTAAAGGGCATCTGGGCGGGTGATGGTTATGGTGAATTCTGCTAATTGATAATCGTCAATCACGTTGACTTCGGGGGATAGGGTTAACGCGAAATCTATGAATTCATGTTTGTTGGCATAGTACAAATCAGAAAGTTGTTTTGGGGTTGAATTATCCAACAAATTAAAGGCTAAAACCTTGCTTGTTTTTTTCCATAACATGGTCAGGCTGGTACGGATATAATGTTCCCACATACGACGATCTGCACCCAAAAACATGTTGTAAGTACCTGAAACAAAACTATAATCAGCGACGTGGCTTGCAACCGGGCCGGCGATAAGTTTGACCCGTTCATCGTTGATTTTATGGTGTGCCATTTTGATCATATCGAGCGAAATATCATAGCCGAAATATTTGCCTCCTCGCATCATTGGTTCAAATCGAACCAGCTCGTACAAGGCACCATACCCGCATCCCAAATCATTGATGGTAATTGGTCCGTTTAAATCACAGGGCAATACGGTGGATAATAGAATTTCAAGACGCAAAGCTTGTTCGACATCATTTTTCCAATAGACGCCGTTCGCAACAGGCCCACATTCTTTGATGCGTTGGTCATAAATTTTGCGGATGACTTCCAAAAGGTCAGGGATGTTGGATCTTCGATTATTCATCATTGTGCTTTAGGCGTTGTTTTTGTCTTTGTTTTGATCTTGAAAAACAACCCAATCGGGAACCATTGGCGTCAATTTTGTGTTTCCGTATGAAATGGGCGCACCGTCTTCCAATTGTTCAAGGCGGACCAAGGCCAAACCCATATTTTCTATGCTGGTTTTCATTTCACCGGCTTCATGGGTTTTATTCATAAGAATTGACCCCGGCATCGGTGTTTGGCCTTCTATTTTTACCGGCAACAAGCGTTTTTTAACCAATCCACGATATCGCGTGCGGGCCGTTAATTCTTGGCCCATAAAACAGCCCTTTGTAAAGCTGACGCCATCTAATTCTTCGAAGCCATTTTCTAATAATAAAGCTTTGTCAACGCTCATATCCCTTGAACCATCGGCAAGACCAAGGGTGATGCGGTTGCTTTCATAGTCGTCAATTTCGCCTGAACTAAGGCCAGCAAAGGTTAAGGCCTTGTCTCCTTTTTTAAGCACCGCCCGACAACCCATATCTTTTAGGCGCGGGTCGACAAAGGCAACACCCGAGGCAAAGGGGGTTGCGGTTCCACGGGGTTGGTCCATTAAATCAAAGGCCGAAGCGGCGCTCATAACGGCAAAAATCTGATAATCATCTGAGACGTCGCTGAGCTCAACTTTGGATCTCATTTTGTACATCGAAAGCCGTTTGAAAAAATCGGAACATCGCTCAGCCTCGCAATCAAGAATAATCGTGCCATCCATTTCAAAGCAAAAGAAATCAAACAAAAATTTGCCTTGGGGAGACAAAAAAGCCGAGTACACGGCTTGATGCGGAGAAACCCGTTGCATGTCTTGGCTTACTAAGCCTTGCAAGAAGGCGCGTGCATCAGGGCCATCAATTTTGATAAGCCCACGGTTGTTGAGTAAAATATGCATAAAATCAAGGTGGGGTATTTCCGTAAAAAATACAAGGGGGGTGGGCAATTATAACGCTGCCCCGTATAAAGACGTATGGGGTTTGGCCCATGGATTCTTTGCGTTAATGGGGAAAGCCTTGTCACGCATTTTGTTTATTACATCAAATCGGTTGGGCGATGCGGTTTTGTCAATGGGCGTGTTGGCTGGATTGTTAGACCAACACCCAGGCGCGCGCGTGACGGTGGTGTGTGGCCCAGTGCCCGCACGGCTGTTTGATGGTGTGCCAGGACTGGAACAAGTCATCGAATTGCCAAAGCAAAAGCATTCGCTGCATTGGTGGAAAATGTGGCGTGCTTGTGTACTGACCATTTGGGATGTGGTGGTTGATCTGCGCAATGCGCCGTTAAGCTATGCGCTTTTCGCGAAACGTCAAATTCATCTGGGCCGTGCGGGAAAAATGAATGCTCATCGCGTGGTGGCCATGGGGTCAATTTTAAAAGATTTGCCCCAACCTGCGGCGCCTAAATTATGGACATTGCGCCATCACGAAGACGATGCCACGGCGTTAATGGGCGATGGCCCCATCTTAGCCATTGGCCCCACCGCCAATTGGGTGGGTAAAACATGGCCTGCTGAACGCTTTGCTGAAGTGGCGGAACGGCTGGTGGGCAAAAATGGGATGTTGCCGGGGGCTAAAATTGCCGTGATTGCCCATTCATCGGAATCTGCGTTGGCTCAACCCGTGGTGGATGCCTTGCCCAAAGATGTTGTGATAAATTTAATTGCAAACACTCCCTTGTTAACGGTGTTTGCGTGTTTGAAACGGGCCGCGTTTTATATTGGAAACGATTCTGGCCTTATGCACATGGCGGCGGCATCCAACATCCCAACATTGGGCTTGTTCGGACCTTCTCGTGAAGAACATTACGCCCCTTGGGGGGATAAATGCCTCGCCGTACGGGGGCGCAAAAGTTATGAGGATGTTTTCCCTAAAGATTACGATTTTCGCCATGCTCCGTGTATGATGATGGATATTAGTGTAGATTTAGTAGAATCCTCAGCACAAGAACTCTGGAACAAAGTGAAATGACGACCGATAGTCCTAAAAAAATAACGGCACTTGTGGTCGCCCACAACGAAGAAGAACACCTAGAATCTTGCCTAACGACTTTGGGATTTGCCGATGAATTGCTTGTCGTGTTGGACAAATGCACTGATGGTTCCAAGGCCATCGCAGAAAAATTCACAGATCATATAGTCGAAGGCAGTTGGGAAATTGAAGGTCCGCGTCGCCATGCCGGACTTGATATTTGCGAAGGCGATTGGGTTTTAGAAGTCGATGCGGATGAACGTGTGTCACCTGAATTGGCGGCGGAAATTCAAAACATCATTCAAACGGCTCCCTTTGGTCATTTTTTGATTCCTTATGATAATTACGTTGGTTCCACATTGGTACGCTATGGCTGGGGTGGTTCTTGGGGGGTCAGCGCCACGGTGCGTTTGTTTTCCAAAGGCGCTAAGGTGTGGGGCGACCAAAGGGTTCATCCCGGTGTCCAATTAAAAGGGGAAAAAATGTGGTTGAAAAATCGCATGGTTCATTTGGTCGACAAGGATATTTCCGATATGATTGGACGTTTGGATCGATATTCAACGGCGCGTGCGCGTGATTTGCAAGCATCGGGAAATATTGGTTCTTTTCTTGACAATATACGTCGTTTTTTTTCTCGTTTTTTCAAATGCTACATTGGCAGAAAAGGCTATAAAGAAGGGGGGTATGGTTTTTTGATTGCTTTGATGGCTGGCCTGTTCCCGTTGTTTTCCTATCTTAAAGCCAAGCTAGAGGTGGATTGATATGCGCGTACTTCAAGCCATGGCAGGGGCCGAATTCGGTGGGGCCGAAGCTTTCTTTGTGCGCCTCGTCATCGCCTTGCATAAGGCTGGATTAGATCAGCGTGTGGTTATTCGGGCCAATGCCCAACGCGGTGCGGTTTTACGGGCCGCTGGGATTGAACCTGTCGAACTTAAATTCGGAGGCAAGTTCGATATTCGCACGCCAATGCTTTTAAAACGCCAATTGCGGGAATTCAGACCCCATGTTGCTTTGACGTGGATGAATCGTGCCACTTCCATGATGCCCAACCGTCGCCCAGCAGATTTGAAATACACCTTGGCTGCCAGAATGGGTGGATATTACAATTTAAAATATTACAAAAATTGTGATCATTTGGTGGGCAATACGCATGATATTTGCGATTATTTAAAAGGCGAAGGCTGGTCTGATGACCGCACCCATTACTTACCCAATTTTGTGGCCGAGGATACGGTTCCAGCCCTTGAACGCAAGACATTGAACTTGCCAGAACGCTCAAAATTTATTTTAACGGTTGGCAGACTCCATGAAAACAAGGCCTTTGATACCCTCATTAGGGCCTTGCAACATGTCCCGAATACGTATTTGGCTATTGCGGGTGAAGGCCCTGAACGTGAACGTTTAGAAAACTTGGCCCAAGATTTGGGCGTGCGCCCGCGTATCCGTATGCTGGGTTGGCGGGATGATATCCCGGCCTTGTTGGCGGCGTGCGATGTTTTCGTATGTCCATCTCGGCATGAACCTTTGGGTAATGTGGTTATCGAAGGATGGGCGCAAAGCCGTCCTGTTGTGGCGGCAGCAAGCCAAGGGCCAACGGCTTTGATCCAAGATGGTGTCGATGGCGTGTTGACCCCCATTGATGACAGCGATGCCATGGGCAAAGCGATTAAACGAGTGTTGGATGATGATGTCTTGGCTGATGATCTGGCCAAGGCTGGACGGCTCCGTTACGAAGACGACTTTACCGAGGACCAAGTGGTCAAGCATTATCTTAAATTCTTTCAAGAAATCACCAGCTGATGTGTGGTATCGCGGGCGTTGTCGGAAAATCTGATGAAAACGTGACCGAACGTTTGATTGATGGTCTTTTGCATCGCGGCCCAGATGGGCAAAGTTGTTACAGCAATGGACCATGTACGTTCATTCATACGCGGTTGGCTATTATGGATGTGCAAGGCGGCGACCAACCTTTTGTACATCACCATCAAGACGGCTCAGAAGTTGCCTTGATCGGCAATGGAGAAATTTACAACAACTTAAACCTTCGCAACGAATTAAAAAATGTTTCCTTTAAAAGCGAGTCGGATTGCGAACCACCACTTCATTTGTATTTGAAATATGGCTTGGATTTTGTCGATCATTTGCGCGGTATGTATGCCTTTGCCATTTGGGATGCCAAGCTTGAACGTTTGATCTTGAGCCGAGACCCGTTTGGCATCAAACCGTTGTATTACGCGCCAACTCACAAAGGTTTTGCCTTTGCGTCGGAACCAGCAATTTTGATTAAGGCCCGTTTGGTTGAAAAAGAATTAAATACGGCCAAGCGCGATGAATTATTGCAATTACAATATAACACCGGGCGCAATTTTGCTTTGGGTGGGATTAACCGGGTGTTGCCGGGGGAAATGATCGTTGTTGAAAAAGGTCGTATTGTTGACCGCCGCATTCGTTCAGCCTTGCCCACGTCAGGACCTAGGTGCATTGCTAAACAACAGGCTATTTCTGACCTTGACGGTGTGTTGAACAATACCATCGGCGTGCACCAATATTCAGATGTGCCCTATGGCATGTTTTTATCAGGCGGTATTGATTCATCGGTTTTGCTCGCCATGATGAACCGTTTGAACGCCAAGCCCGTGATGGCCTTTACCGCAGGGTTCAGCAACACCAAGGTCCCCGATGAACGGGTTCTCGCCAGACAATTGGCTGAATCGCAAGGGGCGGTACATATCGAAATTGAATTTGGCGCGGATGACTTTTGGCAAGATTTACCTAAAATTGTCCAGCACATGGATGATCCAGTTGCCGATTATGCAATTTTGCCAACGTGGAAATTGGCGGCTAAGGCTAAGGCAGAGGGCATCAAAGTTGTTCTTAGTGGCGAAGGTGGTGATGAAATATTTGCCGGATACGGTCGTTACCGGATGGCAAAACGCTGGCTGTTGCCCAAAGAAATGCATCGCAATGGTATTTTGGATGGTTTGGGTGTGTTGAAGGACAATGACCCAACGCGAGTATGGCGAACGGAAATGGTGCAAGCCGGGTTGGGGGCCATGACACAGGAACGGTCTAAATTACAAGCTTTGCAAGCCCAAGACATTGCAACGTGGTTGCCGTGTGATTTGTTGACTAAATTAGATCGTATGTTGATGGCCCACGGCGTGGAAGGCCGGGTGCCTTTTCTTGACCCCCAAATGGCGGACTTTGCGTTTACTTTACCTGATGGCTTAAAAGCACGTCACGGCATTGGTAAGCGTATCTTGCGCCGTTGGTTGCAAACCGCACTGCCTCAAGCTCAGCCGTTTTCTAAAAAACGAGGTTTTACGGTCCCGGTTGGTGAATGGATTGTTCAACAAGGCGGCGTGGTGGGCCAGCTTGTTGCTAGCCAGGAAAGTATCGAATGCATTTGCAAACCAGCGGCTGTGCGTGAATTATTCACCTCAAATGATGGTCGTGCGACAAAAGCCGCTTGGACGTTGCTGTTTTACGCTCTATGGCACAAAATACATATTCAAGGGACGGCGGTTGAAGGTAACGTCTGTGACATGCTATCAGCTTAAGACCAGCTAAACGGGGAACCTGTTGAAAAGTAAGAGATCAAATGACAATGCCACAGGATAAAATTACGATCCGCCGACCAGATGATTGGCATGTGCATTTGCGCGATGGTGATATGTTAAACGCCGTTGCTGCATGCACCGCCCATCAATTTGGCCGCGCTATTGTCATGCCTAATTTGGCTCCGCCTGTAACCACGACAGATTTAGCCGTCAAATACCAAAAACGTATCCTGAATGCCTTACCCCGGGGGACGGTCTTCCAGCCTTTGATGACGGTTTATTTAACGGACAACACGGATCCGGATGATTTGGAACGCGGGGTTCGTGCGGGTGTGATCAAAGCGGCAAAATTATATCCAGCAGGGGCCACCACGAATTCAGATTTCGGCGTGACCGACATCAGCAAAATTGGTTCCGTATTGGAACGCATGGAAGCTTTAGGCCTGCCGTTGTTGGTGCATGGCGAAGTCACAGACCCGTCGATTGATATATTTGATCGCGAACATGTGTTTATTGACCGTGCTTTGGCACCGACTTTGAATCGTTTTCAAGGTTTGAAAGTTGTTTTTGAACACATTACCACATCCGCAGCAGTTGATTTTGTACGGTCCCAAGGCCCACGCGTGGGTGCCACCATCACCGTTCATCATTTGATGATTAACCGTTCCGATATTTTCAAAGGTGGTATGCATCCCCATTTATATTGTTTGCCAATTGCTAAACGCGAACAACACCGTTTAGCCTTGCGCGAAGCTGCAACTTCGGGTGAAAGTCAGTTTTTTTTAGGTACAGATACGGCACCTCACCCCATAAATGCCAAAGAAGCCGCATGTGGCTGTGCAGGAATATTCACGGCTTTATCCGCATTAGAATTGTACGCTCAAGTTTTTGATGAAGAACGGGCGCTCAATAATCTTGAAGGGTTTGCCAGCCTTAATGGTCCTGGTTTTTATGGACTTGATGTTAACCCCGGTACCGTGACCTTGGTGCGCGAAAATTGGGAACTTCCCAAATCTATTCCGGTCCAAAATGGTCAGCAGGTCTGCACATTCCTTGGCGGCACAACCTTAACATGGCGTCTTGAAAACGCTTAAATTGAATAACAGAATCAAAAAAGAGAGAGGTGAGAGCCTCTCTCTTTTAATTTAAACGTTGTACAATCTAGCGATGGCAAGAATTGCATTTAAACATTGTTTTCGTCCAGCGAACTTCGCCACGGTGTGCGCCAATGAACCAGCGTTGTTCGGTGATCCGAAGAGGGCCTGTTCCACGTGCAGCATTTTGCACCATGTATTGTTCGATATGGCTACGTGTTTTTTCATCCAAGCTGGCATCTTCGCCAAAGTGATTGGAAAGATTGCCCATCAAATTTTGCCAAGAACCTTGGGGCATCAGATTTGGACCATAAGCCTGGTGACAATCGCTACATTCTTTTTTGGTGATGGCATCCCGTGGTGCAAAACCGCTAAGACCACCGCCTTCGCCGCCAAAACCAAACATGCCACCAAACATGCCACCACCACCTGGGCCGCCGCCAGAAGCATGAGCGCTGTTCATGGACAACATGCTGGGTGCTGTGTATGCAAGGGCAGCTGCAACGCCAAGCATTGCGATCGCTTTTTTGCGGTTTAATTTTTTGGATGTGTTAGACATAGTGAAGCTCCAATCATGGCCAATACGGGGCCTTTTGTGCCGGGGTCGCAAAGGCAAATGATTTGCACAAGACCCTTCAATTTGTAAAGTGTCAAAAATATGACATACCTTACCTGAAGCGCTTCTGAAGTTTATGTTCAGGTGGCGTTCAGGTTAATACCATCAAGACGGACCCTATGTGGATCAAATTACAAAAAATTGCAAGTCCGATTGTTTTTGAAGGTGCTGAAAAATTGGTGCCTGTGCTTGAACAAGTGCTTTGTGGCTGGACCTTAAAGCCCATGGCTCAAAAAAAAGGCACGCCCCAAATTACAATAACAGCCGGACCAAAGGGTTTCATACGTCAATCACCATGGGCACCAAATGGCATAAGCGAAGCTTTCCTTGACCCCGTTGATGCGGTTTGTGATTTGTTGTTGGACATGGAACGGGCCTATGTCGAATACGTGACCAAGGCGGGGGAAAACGTATTTTTGCTACATGCTGCGGGCGTTAAAATGGGTCATGGCGTTGAAAAGGGCGTTGTCGTTTTTCCAGCTACGCATGAAAGCGGAAAAAGCTTGTTGTCGGTGGCTTTGGCCAAAGCCGGGCATCAAATATTTGCCGACGATCAATTGCCAGTGGTGAAAGATAAGAAAGGTAAGCCATTTTTAGCTCAAGCTCCGGGATTTTTACCAAGGCTCCGTCGACCTTTGCCCACAGATTTGAAAACAGACTTCCTAGATTATATTCGTTCCCACAACGGTCCGTTAAGTCATCGATTTCGATACGTTGATCTTGGCCATGATTCTTTGGCCCCATTTGGCGAACAAGCCCCGATCAGGGCCGTGGTGGCGTTGGACCGACAGCCCGGCGCCATGCCAAAATGCGAAACCATAACCGAAGCCGAAATTTTAAAAGCCTGTGTGATGCAAAGCTTTGGGCGTAATATTGGCGCCCTTGAGGTTCTTGATAATCTTCATGCTTTGGTTAAAAGTGTACCGTGCATCAAGCTTACCTATGACAATGTCCACGAAGCAACAGCCATGCTACAGGAGAAATTTTCGTGAATTCAAGCCCCTTTAACTTTGAAACTACGCAGTTAAAGCATCACCCAAAAACCCAATTTCGCGAAATCGGTGACGAAATTTTTCTGGTACATCCAGATGGTGAACAAATGCATAACTTGAACCCCATGGCAGCAGCGTTGTGGCGATTGTTAGAAGACCCCATTACGGCACGGGAAATGACGGTCATTGTTCAGTCTGCTTTTCCCATCATGGCTGTGGCTAAAATCGAAGATGACATTAAGCGGGTTTTAATCGAATTGTTGACGCTCGGCTTCATTCAAGTGAAGGGTAAATCTTAAAAAGGCCTAAAATAGTGCAAACCGCCCTTGACGCTTAGGCTTGGATGACTTAATTACACTCCACCCATGGCTGGGTAGCTCAGCTGGTTAGAGCGCGGCACTCATAATGCCGAGGTCGGTGGTTCAAGTCCACCTCCAGCTACCAATATCAGTCAAAAGCCCTGTAATTCATTGAAATTACGGGGCTTTTGTCATTTTAGAAGGGTGGCTTCATTTATTTTTTTTAAAATCAATAGGTTAAAAATGTCTGTAGTCGCTGGTAGTTACAAAGCCGTTATCAATCAAGTATACTACCCACACTCATTTTCTTGTGAACGGCGGTTGATTTATCACAAAGGTTCGTCAGTTTTTCGCACAATAAAATTAAAATTTTAAATAAAAAATAGAGACCTAAATCAAGTGCATGAGCAATTTATTGGTGCTGGGCTATCGGAACTTCAACTTTACCATTTTCGATTTTCGTGAGGGCCTCCACTGTGATATTGCAACTTTCGGCTTGAGCTAGGGCAATGATATATTCATCATGTTCGGTCATGTTGATCCTTATTTAAATCGTGCTCTGTACATAACTTGACAACCGGGTAATTGACCAGAATTTTGGCAAGCCCCTAGTACTCTAGACACTTGCGATCTCCCTTTAATATCTTTTTTCGAATTCGATTGAAGACAGCCCATTGTTGTTTCTGTGCCTGCGTTTTGAGTTGTGACAAAGCGCGATAAAATTGTAGACGTCTGATCGCGTCTCAGCCCTTGTTTTAAATATTTTTCGTTTGATCCGTTTCGTTTTCAGCAACGAGAAAAATCTTTCGCCAGTCAGAACAGGTATATTGAACGCCTTGATCTGAGTGAATGAGAACTTTGTTGTTCGGTTTGCTCCGCCACAGAGCCATCAACAAGGCGTTAATCACCAGTTCGGCCCGAGGATTGTTTTCAGGCTCCAGCCAATGATTTGCCGTGAGCATAAATCCATGGCAATCGTGACGTACAGCCAGACTTCGTGTGAGTGAATATATGTAAAATCCGTGCCCCAGGACTTATGAGGCTCCTGCTCTTGGAACTGTCGATTCAGTGTGTTCGAGGCAACATATGGCAGACATCACCGCCTTTAAAGCCTCTGTGACGTTTATAGCCCCGTTGCGAGTGAATTTCTGCAAATTTCATGATCCGATGCACACGGTTTTGCCGCAGCTTTCTCCATGATCCTTGAGGCCTTTGGTCATGTTGCGATAACCATAAGCACAGCCGCTTTTTAACCAGAACTGTTTAATGCGGCCCAACAATCGTTTGTCTTCAATGGTTCTTAGACTTTGGTTCTTAGACTTTGCGGACATTTTAGCCATACATCAAACTCCTGCAATCAGAATAGATTGTGGGGTGGCGTTTCATTGCTTAGGTTTTTCTTATGTTGCCTGAGATGAAAATTTTAATGTGTTATCTGGTCTATTTAAGGGCTTATACAAACGTAAAGTCGGTAACATCAAGGGCTGTGACGCCTGTTAACGTGACATCCATATCGGCAACGCCATCACCATTTGCATCAATCTGCAATAAACCGGATGTGTTGTTAAAGGCAATCTGTGTGACTCCCGTATTGGCAAAAACAGCCCCGGCTGTAGCAAACGTGGCAACTGTCCCATTCCAAGCACCGGTCTGTAGGCCTTGCAAATTAATGACGTCGACATTAGTGGCATTAAAGTCACTAATGACGTCGCCCGCACCAACAATCGAATCTGTAGCGGCTGTGTAACGGAATATGTCGGAACCCAAACCACCGGTCAATGTGTCTGTTCCGGCACCACCTACAAGAATGTCATTGCCACCGCCAGCCAGTATAATGTCATTACCCAACCCTGTTGAAATTGTGTCGGCGCCTGCCGTCCCGATGATTTGGTCGTTTCCGTCCCCACCACTGGCTGTGCTACCGGTGCCATTCAAAAGGGCACTACGGCCCAATTGATAGAACGTTGCCGCGCCCCCATTGTTGAGGAATTTCAACTGGTCCATATTGGTCAACGTGTCGGACAAACCGGTGCCGGCAACCGTATAGGTGTAATCTGCATTTTGCGTAATGGTGTAACTGGCTTGGGTGCCGGCATAAACAGCGGTGTCAATTTGAACCACATTATTGAGCGTTAAATAATTAGACCCCGTCAAGGTGTTGGTGCCCAGCCCGCCGGTGATTTCACTGCCATTATGACCACTGCTGAGGGTGTCGTTGCCGGCCCCGCCATCAATGGTATCGTAACCATCGCCGCCATTCACAATGTCATTACCCAACCCTGTTGAAATTGTGTCGGCGCCTGCCGTCCCGATGATTCGGTCGTTCCCATCCCCACCACTGGCTGTGCTACCGGTGCCATTCAAAAAGGCACTACGGCCCAATTGATAGAACGTTGCCGCGCCCCCATTGTTGAGGAATTTCAATTGGTCCATATTGGTCAACGTGTCGGACAAACCGGTGCCGGCAACCGTATAGGTGTAATCTGCATTTTGCGTAATGGTGTAACTGGCTTGGGTGCCGGCATAAACAGCGGTGTCAATTTGAACCACA
>Ga0316204_10003441_pt1 | contig 31717 bp, 31 predicted proteins | sample 6monrhotite_MG_2_FD_205661 | JGI IMG/M metagenome (GOLD analysis project Ga0316204, IMG submission 205661) | Microbial mat bacterial communities from mineral coupon in-situ incubated in ocean water Damariscotta River, Maine, United States -... | ecosystem: Environmental > Aquatic > Marine >... | reverse complement strand
CAGTCACAGCCATGCTGAAACCTGCGGGCGGTGCAACTCGGCCCTCGGCTGATCTCGCCGCTTCTTTATGCGCTAAATATCCCAGGGGGTCCGGGGGAGGATCCCCCGGGCACGCCGGCTTTTCGCGCCGTTGCGAATTCAGTTTCCAAAGTCCGGTTGCCGCTCTACATTCCCCGAAACGGAGCCGCATTTGAACGCAACAGCCACCATCGCTTCACCCCTTGGCCCGATCACTATTCGGGAAGAGGACGACCACATCCGCGCCCTCGACTGGGGACATGGGGCCGACAATCTCCCGCAAACGCCACTACTGATCGAGGCAGCAGCCCAGCTTAACGCCTATTTCGACCATCGCCTGAAACGCTTTGATCTGCCGATTTCTTTCCCGGCAACCCCACTATTGCACGGCGTCATGGAAGCGCTGTTTTCTATCCGCTATGGCGACACTAAAACTTACGGCGAAATTGCTGATTACGTTGAAAGTGCCCCACAAGCGGTCGGGGCAGCCTGCGGGGCAAACCCCGTGCCGATCATCATTCCTTGTCACCGGGTTCTGGGGGCTTCTGGCCTTGGTGGGTTTTCTGGCCGGGGTGGCATTGAAAGCAAAATATTCCTGTTAAAACACGAAGGCGCTGCGGGGTTGTTGATTTGAGCGTTGGCGTCTTTCTCGCCGTCCTTGTCGCGGCGCTGCTGCACGCCAGTTGGAACGCCCTGGTCAAATTCGGTGAAGACAAGGTCTCCGGCATGTTCATGCTGTCGGTCGCCCATGCCATCCTGGCGGTGCCATTGATCCTGATCTCACCCTTTCCAGCACCCGAGGTCTGGCCCTGGCTGCTTGGCTCGGGCCTTATCCATTTTGCTTATCAGGCGTTTTTGATGCTGGCCTATCAACATGGCGATCTTAGCCGGGTCTATCCGATTGCGCGCGGAACCGCGCCGATGATCGTGCTGGTGTTCAGCGCCGTTTTTCTGTCCGACCAATTGCGCAGCGTCGAGGTCGGAGGGATTTTGCTGGTCGGCCTTGGCATCCTTTTGATGGCCCGCGGGGTTTTCACGCAGGGTGAAGAACGACGGCTTTTACCCTTTGCACTTGGTTCAGCGGCAGCAACGGCAGGCTATTCCATTGTTGACGGCTTGGGCGCACGGGTTGCGGGCGATGCGACGCAGTATCTGGGCTGGCTGATGGTAATCTCGGGTGTTTTGTTCACCACGATCACGCTCTTTTGGAAAGGCACCGCACCTGCAAGGGTGCCGCTCGGACATTGGGCGCGGGGCTTTGTGGCGGCGGCGTTTTCGCTGCTGGCCTATTGGATTGCGGTCTGGGCAATGACGGTCGCACCGATTGCGCTGGTAACTGCATTGCGCGAAACTTCGGTGCTTTTTGCTGTGCTGATCGGCATCGTTTTCTTTGGCGAGAAAAGTGATCGAGGCAAGTTTCTGGCGGCCGTTTTGATCGTTGCCGGGGTGATGGCCACCAGGATCTGATTGGGTTTGACTAAACGCTGAGCGGCTCATGCCTGTAAATGATCGGCGCCCTGCGCAGGCATAGGATTCGAGTATTTGAGAACAAAGAAGAAGTTCAGGCTTTACGCGCCGGTATGATCTGCATCGCAATACCAACCACCAGCAGATAAGCGGAGGTCAGCGACAAAGCGGCGATCGTTACAGGGCCGGGGTCAAAGTCGTGCCAGGCAGAAAGGCCGGCGAAAAAGGTCCACAGGAAAGCCACCGGTAGCGAGACTTTGCGCCAGCGTTTTGTGCGCACGGGATGGATGAATTCCAGCTTTGTGAATTGCGAGGCAGCGATAATGGTCACGATCGCAAGAATGATCCAGAAATTCGGCTCCGCTACAAACAGCACCAGCACCACCATGTTCCAGCAGCCGGGAAAGCCGGCAAAGGAATTGTCTTTTGTTTTCATGCGGGTATCGGCAAAATACATCGCAGAGGCAAAGGTGATCAGGATGATGCCGATCCAACCCGTCCAGCCGGGAAGCAGGCCGGATTTGAAAAGGGCAAAAGCCGGGATAAAGACATATGTCAGATAGTCGATGATCAGATCCAAAAGCACGCCGTCAAATTGCGGCGCGTGGGTCTTTACGTTGTATTTGCGCGCCAGCGGCCCGTCGATGCCATCCACGATAAAAGCGACCACCAGCCAAAGATACATCAGAGACCATTTCTGGTCGACCGCTGCCAGCATTGCCAGCATGGCGAAAACCGCCCCAGTGGCAGTGAAAAGGTGAACGGAAAGGGCGCGGGTCGCGGGGCTCATGGAGTCGGCATAACGCAATAATCTTCGTTTTGACAGGGTGAATGCCGCGCCGAACGGGACAAATTTTCCCCTAGGTCATGTCGGGATGGGTGGCGCGGTAGACCTCCATCAGACGTGCCTGATCCACCGCCGTATAGGTCTGGGTCGTCGATAGCGACGCATGGCCAAGCAATTCCTGAATCGAGCGTAAATCGCCGCCCGCCTCCAACAGATGTGTCGCAAAGGAATGGCGCATGGCATGGGGCGTTGCACTGGTGCCAAGACCAAGGGTTGCCCTTAATTGCTGCATCAGTTTCTGGACCTGGCGCGGGTTGAGCGGCCCGCCCCGAAGGCCCCGAAAAACCGTTTTTTCGTATTCCATCGGCCAGGGGCAAAGCGCCAAATAGGCGGCGACGGCCTCTCTGGCGACGGACAGAAGCGGCACGCGGCGTTCCTTGCCGCCCTTGCCGCGAATAGTGATCGCCTCGCCCAGCGGCAGGTCCGATCCTTTCAGGCCAAGCGCCTCGGAAATCCTGAGGCCCGACCCGTAAAGTAACGTCATCACCGCTGTATCCCTTGCGCCAATCCAGGGCGTTTCATGAAAATCGCCCGCCCGCTCGATCAGTTCGCGTGCCGCCGGTCGTGCGATTGGGCGCGGCAGGCCGGCGCTGAATTTCGGGGCGCGGACCGATAACACCGCAGAGGCATCAAAGCCTGCGTTTTCGCAATACCAACGGTAAAACCCCTTGATCGCGGATAACTTTCGGGCAAGCGATCTTGCAGATACGCCCCGGCGTCGTTCAGACGCCAAAAAGGCCCGCATATCGCGCAGCGTTATTGTTTTGAGGTCTTCGGGCGTTGCGGCGGCGTTGAAATGGGTGCCGAGAAAGCCAAAGAACCCCAACACATCCTGCTGATATGCGCTGATGGTCTTGTCCGAGGCCCCTCTAAGGGACGAAAGCTGGCTCAGCCAGTTTTCCGCGAGATCACAAACCGCAGGGCTTGGGGTCATCAGTCCAGCCAGCGGCGCATGACCCGTTCAAAGACGCCACGGAAGAACTCCAGCAGGTCGGTGCCTTGGTTGGGGTGGAAAACATGCGGATCTTCGCTGCCCATAGCCAACATGCCGGGCAGATTCTTGCCGCCAAGATCAAGCTTCAACAGGCTTTCGGAACGGATCCAAGGGGCCTTGTCGCCGTAAAGGGTTTCTGATGCGCTGGAGACCTGTCTGAGGGTGACTTCACGGGTCGACATATTGCGCCCCTCGGTCAGATATTCCTCGACCGATCCGGGGGCAAAAAATCCGATGGTATCGCCATATTCGCGCATCAACTCGTTTTGCGTAGGGTTCCCGGCTGATGGGGTCTCCAGACAAAGACGCAGGCAATCCACCTTCAGGACTGCGGCGACATCGGTTCGCAGGGTTTGCAAAAATTCCGTGAAATCAAGCGGTTCCAGCAGTGCCAGAACCGAACGCTGGATTTGCCGCGTGCCGGAGATATTCTCGTAAGCCGCTGCAATCACATTGCGATGCGTGTCTTCCAGCTGATCAAACCGCGCCTCCAGCCGGTTCATCGCGGCCCCGCGCAAATCCACCACATTCTCGCCCGACCTGTTGTCTTGCGCCGCCGCCAGGGCCTTCATGAGGTCGATGTCTTCGAGGATCATTTCCGGTTCCGCCAAAAGCTGAGCGCGGAGAAGATCGAGCGTTTGTGCCTGTTGGTTCATTGGTGCCCCCACGGCCTTTTCAGAGGATGTTTTGTCCGGTTTTTGCCCAGTCATTCATGAAGGCTTCCAGCCCCTTATCGGTCAGCGGATGATCCGCAAGCTTTTTCATTACCGAGGGCGGGGCAGTGACAACATCCGCGCCAATGAGCGCACAATCGGAAATGTGGTTGACCGTCCGGGCCGAGGCGGCCAGAATCTCGGTCTCAAATCCGTAGTTGTCGTAGATCGTGCGGATATCCGAAATCAGGTCGAGCCCGTTGAGATTGATGTCATCCAGACGCCCGATGAAAGGCGAGATGAAACTTGCATCCGCCTTGGCGGCCAAAAGCGCCTGGTTGGCCGAAAAACAAAGCGTCACATTGACCATGATCCCTTCGGCCCGGAGCGTCTTGCAGGTTTTGAGGCCGTCCCAGGTCAGCGGAACTTTCACTGCGATATTATCCGCGATCTTTGCCAGTTTGCGACCCTCTGCGATCATCGCATCGGCCTCCAGCGCGACAACTTCGGCGCTGACGGGGCCGTCGATCATTGCGCAAATCTCGCGCGTGACCTCAAGGATGTCGCGCCCGGATTTCAGGATGAGGGAGGGGTTTGTGGTCACGCCATCGACCAGCCCAAGGGCTGCGAGTTCGGCGATCTCGCCGGTGTCAGCGGTATCTGCGAAAAACTTCATTGCTCTGCCTTCAAGGTTTAGGCCGGGGTTAACCCCGATCCCGGTTTGTTACGCTCATGTTAACCGCAAACGCGAATCACGCCAACAAAGATTTAACCAAAGCTGTGCGAATGGCTGAAACTTCCCATTTTGCCGAAGGGGAACTGGTCGCCGTTCTGACCACCCAGCCAATTGATCGCACGCTTGACTACAAAGCCCCGGCGGGGGGGTGTTTCTTGGGCGCATTCGTCGAAGTGCCGCTTGGCCCGCGCAAGGTTCTGGGGGTTGTCTGGGGGGCCGGGCAGGGTGGCTTTGATCCCGCCAAGGCCCGTTCTATCCTGAAAATCCTCGATGTCGCCCCGATGCGCGAGGAAATGAAAGAGTTTCTGAGCCGGGTCGGTGACTACACGCTTTCGCCGCTTTCCGCGATGCTGCGCCTTGCCACCCGTGCGCCCGGGCTGATGGACCCGCAATCCATGCGCAAGGTTTACGCGCTGGGCGTCGGCGAACCCGACCGGATGACACCTGCAAGGGAGCGGGTCATCGCGGTTCTGGAAGACCACGGCGAGGCACGTTTCACGCTGGGTGAGTTGGCGGAATTGGCCGGGGCTTCCAGCAGCGTTGTGCAGGGCCTTGTAAAACAAGGCGTCGTGGTGGCGGAAGAAACCCCTCGCGATCTGCCCTATCCGGCGTTTGACCTTTCTCAAAGCGGTGCGGTTTTGTCGCCCGAGCAAGCGGTCGCCGCCGATGCGATTGTTGCGGGGGTTGCGGCGAAAACCTATGCCACAACGCTGCTCAAAGGCGTGACCGGATCGGGCAAGACCGAGGTGTATCTGGAGGCCGTCGCCGCCTGCCTTAAAGGCGGCCGTCAGGCCTTGGTTCTTTTGCCGGAGATCGCTCTGACATCAGAATTCCTCAAACGGGTTGAGGAACGCTTTGGCACCAAGGCTGCGGAATGGCATTCCGGCGTGACCATGACCGAACGCCGCCGCGTCTGGCGCATGGCGGGCGAGGGGGGTGTTTCCCTGGTCGTCGGCGCACGATCTGCGCTGTATCTGCCGTTTCAGAACCTCGGGTTGATCGTCGTCGATGAGGAACACGACAGTTCCTATAAACAGGAAGACGGCGTGCATTACCACGCCCGCGACATGGCGGTGTTGCGGGCGTCTATTTTGGGGGCGCAAGTGGTGCTGGCCTCTGCCACGCCTTCACTTGAAAGCTGGGTTAACGCGCGGGCGGGCAAATACAAACGCATTGATCTGACCGAAAGGTTCGGCCCCGCTGAAATGCCGGAAATGGCGGCGATTGATTTGCGTGGCGAGCGTTTGCCAAAAGGGCGCTGGATATCCGAAAGCCTGCGTGGCGAGGTGCAGGCCCGGCTGTTGCGCCGCGAACAATCGCTCCTGTTTCTAAATCGCCGGGGCTATGCGCCATTGACAGTTTGCCGCGCCTGTGGACATCAGTTAGGCTGTGATCATTGCGATGCGCGCATGGTGGAACACCGTTTTCAGGGCCGTCTGATGTGCCATCAATGCGGCGAAACCAAACCGATGCCCGCCACTTGTCCCTCTTGCGGCAAAGAGGAGACGCTGCAACCCGTCGGCCCGGGTGTGGAGCGATTGGCCGAGGAAGCCACGCAGACCTTCCCAGACGCACGGATCGCGATCCTGTCATCGGATCTCGCGCAATCCGCCCGCGCGATGAAAGCAAGGATCGAGGAGATCGCCGCTGGACAAGCCGATGTGATTATCGGCACGCAAATCGTTGCCAAGGGGCATAATTTTCCGCATCTGACGCTTGTCGGCGTGATTGATGCCGACCTTGGCCTGCAAGGCGGCGATCTTCGCGCCGCTGAACGCACCTTTCAATTGATGCGCCAGGTGGCCGGGCGGGCCGGGCGGGCCGACAAGGCGGGCGTTGCACTTTTACAAACGCACCAGCCAGATCACCCGGTCATACAAGCGATCCTTTCGGGCGACGACGAAGGGTTCTGGCGGGCCGAGGCCGCACAGCGCGAGCAAGTCGGTGTGCCCCCCTTTGGGCGTTTGGCCGGGATTGTTTTGTCGTCGCCGGATGTGGCGGCGGTTTTTGATCTCGCCGCTGCCATGGCCCGCCGACCGGAGCCGCTGGAAAAGGTCGGGGCACGGCTTTTTGGCCCTGCACCGGCACCAATCGCACGTATTCGTGGCCGCCACCGTGTCCGCCTGTTGGTCAAGGCCCCGAAAGGCGTGCGCCTGCAAGAGGCCTTGTCGCTCTGGGCGGGGCAATTCAAACTGCCAAACCAGATGCGGCTGACAATCGACATAGACCCCCAGAGTTTCTACTAGCGCTCATCTGGCCAAAAGCCTGCGGCCCCGCTAGAAGCGGCCAAAGTCCCTGAGGTTTCCCCAATGACAAAAGAGATCACGCCCCAGCCCGGCATCCTTGACATCGCGCCTTACAAAGGCGGCGAAAGTGCAGTTCCGGGGGTTGCGAAAATCCACAAGCTTTCCTCCAACGAAAACCCGCTGGGCCCCAGCAAGAAGGCGATTGCCGCGTTCAAGGCCGAGGCGGAAACGTTGCACCGCTACCCCTCGGACAGCCATCAGGAGTTGCGCGAAGCGATCGGTCGCGTGCATGACCTCGACCCCGCGCGGGTGATCATCGGTGATGGCTCGGACGAGGTGATTTCCTGGCTGTGCCACGCCTTTGCGGGCGTCGGTGACGAGGTGCTTTACACCGAACACGGCTTTGCGATGTATCCGATTTCTGCGCTCACCGCCTCCGCGACACCCGTGGTGGCGCCGGAAAAGGACCGGCGGATTGATGTGGGTGCGCTGCTCGCGGCAGTGACTGAAAGAACCCGCGTGGTGTTTATCGCCAACCCCGGCAATCCCACGGCCACATTTGTCCCTGAGGAAGAACTGGCGCGATTGGCCGATGCGCTGCCCGGCAATGTGTTGCTGGTCCTGGATGGGGCATACGCAGAATATGTGCCGGGATATGACGGCGGGCGGGCGTTGATTGATGCGCGGCAAAACGTGGTGATGACCCGGACCTTTTCGAAGATCTACGGACTTGGCGGTCTGCGGGTCGGCTGGTGCTATGGACCGCAAGAGATCATCGACATCCTCAACCGGATGCGCGGCCCGTTTAACGTTGCAAGTCCGGGCTTGGCCGCTGCAAAGGCCGCGGTTGAGGATCATGATTGGCTGCAACATTGCCTGTCGGAAAACGCAACGTCAGGGGCCTATCTGACGTCGGAACTGACCAAGCTTGGCATCAAGGTTGATCCTTCTTACACCAATTTCATCCTTGCACGCTTTGAGGATGCCGAGGCCGCAAATGCCGCCGAAGCCGCGCTAAGGTCAGCAGGCGTTCTTGTACGCAAAGTTGCAGGCTACGGCCTTCCGCAGGCGCTTCGGATCACAATCGGCGATGCCGAGGCTTGCGCGTTGCTGGTCGAGACCCTGAAATCACACCTGAAAGGGAGCATTTGATGACCGTGATTTATGAAAAAATCGCTTTGCTTGGTTTGGGTCTGATTGCGGGCTCCATTAGCCTTCGCGCCAAGCGGGATGGCCTTGTGACCCAGATTTCTGGCACCGCGCGGAGTGCCCAGACCCGCAAAACAGCCCTTGAAATCGGCCTGATCGACACGGTTTTCGACACTGCCGCCGAGGCGGTCAAAGACGCCGATCTGGTGATTTTCTGCGTGCCTGTTGGGGTCATGGGCGATTTGGCGGCTGAAATTGCCCCGCATCTGAAGATTGGTGCAACTGTCACCGATGTCGGCTCGGTTAAGCAGGCGGTGATTGACCTGATCAACCCGCATATCCCCAAGGGTGTGCATTTCATCCCCTCGCACCCGGTGGCCGGTACAGAACACTCCGGGCCGGAATCCGGGTTTTCCAAGCTGTTTGAAAACCGCTGGTTTCTGATGACGCCGCTGCCTGACACGGACGCTGATGCATTGTCGCGGCTCAGAGGATTCTGGCAGGCGCTTGGGGCAAATACCGACGAAATGACGCCCGATCACCACGATCTGGCGCTGGCCGTAACGTCGCACGCACCGCATTTGATCGCCTATACGATGGTCGGTGTCGCGGATGATTTGCAGCGTGTGACTGATACCGAGGTGATCAATTATTCCGCCGCCGGTTTTCGCGATTTCACCCGGATCGCAGCTTCGGACCCGACCATGTGGCGCGATGTGTTCCTGAACAACAAAGAGGCGACGCTGGAAATTCTGGGTCGCTTTACTGAAGAGCTGTTTGACCTGCAACGCGCCATCCGGCGTGGCAATGGCGATCATTTGTTTGATTATTTCACCCGGACAAGAGCGATCAGACGTGGTATTATACAAGCCGGGCAAGATACCGATGCGCCGAATTTTGGGCGCAGCAAGATAGAATAGGCGGGTTGATGAAACGGGCAATCGCCGTTGCGTTGATAATATTGACCTCGGCGACCGGGGTGTTGGCTGCCTCCAAATGGGCGCCGCTGACATCCATTCGTCCCGAACCCCGAGCCCCGGAAACTCATTTCGACCCCAAACCAAGGCTAAAGGCCCGGTTTGACGCTGATATTCGGCCTAGACCGCGGTTTTCAGGTAAAACGCCAAGTTCCAGCGATCTGATTGTGCCAGAGCCGGACCCGCAATATGCGTTGGCCTCGACCCGACCCGTTTTCCGCTCGCCCCGCCCGCAAAGCCGGCCGCGAGGGCTGGAAACCTGGAAAGACAGTGCGCCTAAGCAAAAGCAGGTGCGCATGGCGTCGGTTGCACCAACCGCGATAAGCGCACGCGGCACGGTTTGTAGCGATCCCAAAATCGAGGGCGAACGTTTGACACCGGTGCAAGGCAAGCTGCCGGGTTGCCGCATCCAAAACCCGGTGCGCGTGCAAAGTGTGGATGGTGTGCGGCTGTCGCAACAGGCTATTCTAGATTGCAAAACCGCAACGACCCTGCGCGGTTGGGTGTCTGATACTCTCAAGCCGGTCATTGGAAGCAAGGGGGGTGGCGTTGCCGAACTGAAAGTGCCGTCACATTATTCCTGTCGCACCCGCAACAGCCAGAAAGGTGCCAAGCTGAGCGAACATGCCAAAGGCAATGCGATTGATATTTCCGCGATTGTCCTCAAGGATGGCAGTTCCTTGACGGTTCTTGACGGCTGGAAAAATCGCCGGGAGCGTAAAATTCTATCCGCATTGCACAAGGGTGCCTGCGGTCCCTTTGGCACAGTGCTGGGGCCAGAGGCCAACAGGTTTCATGTCGACCATTTCCACTTTGACGTGGCGAGCTATCGCGCCGGTGCTTATTGCGAATGAAGCGACTTTAACGCTGTAATAGGCGCGGCGCGGTGCCGATCGGGATCGGGCCAAGAAACATCTGACCATCCGTAAAAGACAAAGGCACATCCAGGTCTTGGGGGTTTTCGGTGTTATGGGTCAGCAAGCCCAATGCAGTCTCGATTGTATTGCTGATTTCATGTGGTACCGCACCGGAGTTTCGCAAAATCTCCAGCACCCGCCGCCAGTTCGTGACCCTGAGATCAAGATCACCCGTTGGCCGACCCGCTGCATCAATCGTGATTTCACCCTTGAGATCAAATTTCAGATCGCCCCAGACAAGATCAAAGCGCCGCAGGTTTAACGACTTAAGCAAGGGCGCACCGCTTTCAAGCGCGATCCGGTCCCAGGGGGCATCGAAACCAAGCTCCATATCTGCCGCCGCCAATTCGATTCGATCGGGTAAATCGCCCTTGGGGTTCAATGCCCGCCGAATAGCCTCGGTCGGGCGGATGGCCGTTGCGCTCAGGGCAACATCATGACCGTTGGCGAGGCCACTGGCCGCCTGGCGGGTGGCAAAGGAAAAGTCCCGCGCCCCGGCGTTCCAGCCCAGATCGGAGGTCAGATCCACGACATCGGTCTTTAGCGACAAGCGTTGCAGGGCAAGATTGGTGTCGGGCTGAAAAACCACGCTGGCCAGCATCTTTTCTGACACAACCGAGATATTCTCGCGATTCAGCGTCACCTGCTGCTGGTTGGAAAAAGCCGCAATGATATGATTTGGCTTATAGGACAGGGCCAGTATTTGAAACCAGTCGGCCTTCCAGAAAATCCGGCTTTGGTTGGAGCCGAGTTGCAAAGCGGTAAACCGGCTGTCAAACCGGTTTGGAAAGCCGACAACGCGAAAATCGCTGTAGTCCGCAACCCAGCCCGCCGCGCGGCGATCTTCCAGCCACGCTGTCATTGCCGTTTGTTTGGCGGTCTTGCCGACCAACCAATAAGTGGACCAGCCAAGCGCCAGCACCAGACTAAAAACGATGAGCCGCCGCATGTCGCTGCTTTCCCCTTGTCGTTACTGCAAGCTGTTTATACATCCACGCGCAAAGAGGAAAGCGGACAGATGTTTGATCAGGACTATTGGGTTTTTGGCTATGGATCGCTGGTTTGGCAGCCGGGATTTCCCTTTCGGGAACGTCATATCGCGCGACTGTCAGGCTTTAGCCGCTCGTTTTGCATGCGCTCGATCCATCATCGCGGCACGGTCAGCGAACCTGGTCTGGTGCTGGCGCTGGACCGAGACACCGCCGGGTTTTGCGATGGCGTCGCCTTTCGGGTAGCCGCAGGCAACGGATTGGCAACTATCGAATACCTGCGCGAACGCGAGTTGGTGTCTTCGGCCTATCTGGAGCAAATCCACCCGATCCGCCTCGCCGATGGTACCCAAACGCAAGCGGTTTGCTATGTGATCGACGAGGATCACGTCCAGTATTGCGGCGGGCTTGATCCCGAAGAACAGGCCCGGATCATCGCCAAAGCCGTAGGTGGACGCGGGCCAAACACCGAATACCTCTATAATACGGCCTCCCATCTAAACGAATTGGGAATCGAAGACCCCGGATTAAACTGGCTGTCGGCGCGGGTTTCGCAGCTTTCCACCGGGAATTGATCGAAAATCCTGGCCAATCGCGTGGATTCGCCTGAATTTTGTATCAGACCAGCCCTTACAAAACTTGATTCTTGGCAGACTGGCGCAAGGCAAGTATGGTCCGCATAACCAAAAAGCCGGGCAGCAGAATATGAGCGTGAACAAGTCGGACAGGGACGCGGAACCGCAGTTTTCCCAGCCATTTCGCCAAATTCTGACGATGATCGTGATCATTTCACTGGTCAGCGCCGGCGCATGGGTCGCGCATGGGCCAATCCTCGAAGTGGTTCAGGCCAACGTTTATCTGAACGGGGTGATCATCGCCGTGTTCGTCATCGGCGTGGTTTCCTGTTTGTGGCAGGTCTTTGGCCTGATCTCTTCGGTCAGTTGGATCGAAGGCTTCGCGATGAGCCGGGCGGGTCACGAATACGTCAACCCGCCGCGTTTGCTGACCTCGCTGGCGACCCTTCTGCGTGGGCGAGGCCGTTCGACCCATATTTCAGCCTCCTCGGCGCGTTCGATCCTCGACAGTCTGGCGACCCGGCTGGATGAAACCCGCGAAATCACCCGCTATATCATCAACCTGCTGATTTTCCTTGGTCTTTTGGGGACGTTCTACGGCCTTGCGACAACCGTTCCCGCGGTTGTTGATACAATCCGGTCCCTAGCCCCTTCGGATGACGACAGTGGTGTTGAAATCTTTGGCCGACTGATGACCGGGCTTGAGGCCCAGCTTGGCGGCATGGGCACGGCTTTTGCCTCTTCGCTGCTCGGACTGGCAGGATCGCTTGTGGTTGGCCTGCTGGACCTTTTTACCGGCCATGGCCAGAACCGTTTCTACCGCGAGCTGGAAGAATGGCTGTCCACCATCACAACCGTCGGCCTTTCCTCCGCCGAGGGTGCGGGCGGCCCTGCCTATGACGCCTCCGGGGCGGAACTGGCGATCCACCGGATGGCCGAAAGTATCGACGCCCTGCACCAGACCTTTATTCAGGCCGAAAGCACGCAAAGCGAAACTGCCGAGCGGATTGCGCAATTGACCGGCGCCCTGCAAGCCCTGCCGCTTGGTACACAGTCAGAAGGCGGCACTTCGGAAGCGATGGAAAAAGCGCTTGTAGACCAGACGCGCCTGCTTAGCCGGATTGCCGCGGGGCAGGACAAATTGTCCGATGTCCTGTCCAAACAGACCGAAGACGGCATTGACCCCGAAAGCCGAATGCGCTTGCGGTCGATGGACATTCGCCTGTTGTCTATCCTCGAAGAAATCTCCGCCGGGCGGCAGGATACCATGTCGGAACTTCGCGCCGAACTGGCTGTGGTGACCAAGGCGATCAAGATGCTCAGCCGCAAACCCCCGGTGCAGCCGGGCGGCGGAGGGTAAGTCATGGCCCTTGTGCGGCGTGGCGGTCAACAACGGTTTTCCTCGGGCATCTGGCCGGGGTTCGTGGACGCAATGACCGCGCTTTTGCTGGTGCTGATGTTCGTGCTTACGATCTTTATGATCGTGCAATTCATCCTGCGCGAAACCATCACAACGCAAGACACGCAACTGAACTACCTCGCCAATCAGGTCGCCTCTCTGGCCGAGGCGCTGGGGCTGGAACAACAAAAATCCGATGGCCTGGAGGTCGAGGTGGAACGCCTTGACGGCGAGCTGCAATCCGCCACCTCTGCGGCCCAGGTGCAAAATGCGCTGATCGCGACCCTGACCCAGCAGGCCAAGAACCAGCAGGAACGCATATCCGCCTTTGAGGCTCAGATCACCTCGTTTGAATCGCAGGTTGCAGGGCTTTTGGCGCAACAGCGACAACTGGTCGTGGAACGCGATACGCTGGATGCCGAACTGGCTGAAGGTGCCGAACAAAACGCCGCATTGGTGGCACGGATTTCCGAGGCAGAGGCCGAAAACCTGCGGGTCGCCAGCGAAAAAGAGGCATTGCAACTCGCCCTTGCCGCCGCGCGCGACGAGATCGACGAAAGCGTCGAGGCCGCGCGTCTTGCCGCCGCTCAACGCGAAGCTCTGGAGGCTTTAATCGCAGAAACCCAGGCCGAACTGGAGACCCGCGAAACCTCGTTGGCAACCGCTCTGGCGGCCTTGGCGGAAACCGAAGGCAACCTTGGCTCCACCACAACCACGCTGAGTGAACTGGAAACGCAACTGGCGCAGATGGCGGCGGATCTGGCCAACAGCAGGGCTGCGTATGATGCTGAACTCGAAACAGTTGAGGCTTTGAAAGCGCGTCTGGCCGTGCTCGAAGCCGGACTGAACGACAGCGAAAAAGAACGCCTTGCAGTGGAGGCAGCGGCGGCGGCGTTGCGCGCGGAACTCGCGGCATCCCAAAGCGACCTCAGCGAGGAGGAAAAAGCGCGGCTGGCCGAAGCCTCGGCGGCAGAGGCGCTGAAACGCCGTCTGGAAGACACCCAAGCCCGCCTCTCGGACGAAGAAAAAGCCAGGCTTGCAGAAATGGCGGCGGCCGAGGCGTTGCGGCGAAAACTGGAAAACAGTCAGGCGGAACTGACCGCGATGACCTTGGCGCTGGAGGAACAGCGCCGGGCGGCAGAAGATACGCTGACCATGCTGGCCGCAGCAGAATCCGCAAAATCCGAGCTCGACAGTTTGCTGGCCGCCGCCCTGCTTGCCGATGATGAAAACGCAAAACGCATTGCCGCGCTGGAAGGCGACAAGGCGGCGCTGAATGATCGGCTGGCGGCGGTGCTGGCGCAGATGGAGGCCAGCGGCGACTCAGCCGAGGCCGCGATTAAGGCCGCAGAAGCGGATCGCAGCGCATTGGAAAACCGCCTGGCCGAAGCGCTCGCGGCGCGGCTTGCAGCAGAACAGGCCGGGGAACGCGCATTGACCCAAGCGGAACAGCGGCAGGTCTTGTTACGGCAAGCCAACGCGCTTTTGGCCGAGGAACAGGTGAAATCTGCGGACGCAGCGCGTGAAGTGGCCCTTTTGAACCAGCAAACGGCCGCCCTTCGTGGCCAGTTGAACGCTTTGCAGGCGCTGCTGGATGCAGCCAACGTCAAAGACGCCGAGGCAAAAATCCAGATCGAGGCACTGGGGGCGAACCTCAACACGGCATTGGCGCAAGTCGCCGCCGAACAGCGCAACCTAGCCGAGGAACAACGCCGCCGCGCCGAATTGGAAGAGGCCGAGCGCAAGCGGCTGGAAGCCGAAACCAAGAACCTGGAGAAATTCCGCTCTGAATTCTTTGGCCAGCTACGCGATCTTTTGGGAAGCCGCGAAGGCGTCAATATAGTCGGGGATCGCTTTGTATTCTCCTCCGAGGTGCTGTTTCAGCCCGGGGAGACCGATCTCTCTGACGCAGGTCAGCACGAGGTCGCCAAAGTCGCCAGCGTGATTCTCGAAGTGGCAGATCAGATCCCCTCAGAAATCGACTGGATTCTCAGGGTCGATGGCCACACCGACAATGTCCCGCTGTCAGGCACTGGTAAATACGCGGACAACTGGGAACTAAGCCAGGGCCGCGCCTTGTCAGTTGTGCGCTATATGATTGACTTTCTCGGCGTTCCCGCCAATCGGCTCGCAGCGACAGGGTTTGGAGAATACCAACCCGTCAATACCGCCAACACGCCATCGGCAAGGGCGCAAAATCGCCGGATCGAATTGAAATTCACGGAAAAATAGCGCGGTTCTGTTTTGTGGCGCAGCGCCCCTTGCCTTGCCCGGAGAGTCAGGTTTCGCGGTATCCACCCTGTCGCTGCAACTTATTTGACAATCAGATCCCGGCGGTGAACGGCAAGGGTTTCGCCGTCGCGTTTGATCTGGATCTGGCCGAGATATTTACCGGGCGCAAAACCCTCGCCGGTATTCTTTTTGCCGATCAGCCGGAATGCTTCGGCGCGGTTTCGGGTGACGGGCATGACCCTGCCGGTCAAAAATCCCCGCTCCGGATCAAAAACCTCAATCCAAATCTCGTCGCCCTTGCGCAGGCCAAAGAAATAGCCCCAGAACACTATTGCCGGGCTGTCGATCGGTAGTGTTTCGATCATTTCCGGCCCTTCGCGGATCGCTTCAAAATCCAGAACAACGGGCGAAAACCCTGCCGCCATCAGACCGCCGGGTTGATAGGTCGGCGTTTTTTGCCACAGGGAAATCGGTGTGGCCTCCGGGCCGCAATTCGGCGCCTCATCGGCGTCAAAGGGATCAACAACCCGCTCGCCATAAGATAACTTGAAGTGCACATGCGGAAACTCCGTCTCGCCGCTCAGACCTATGCGCCCCAAAAGCTGGCCCTCGGCAATCGACTGGCCGGGGCGCACGACAATAGAGTTGTTTCTGAGGTGACAATATTGCGTGCGCCAGCCATCGGCGTGTTCCAGAACAACGCCATTGCCGCATTCCTTGCCACTGATATCAGGGGCGTTCTTGCTGCCCTGTGCGATATCTGCTTCGCCATTGCGCACTCCTCGCACCACGCCCGCAGCAGCGGCAAACACCGGAATACCGGGGTCATAGATGTCCTTGCGAAAAGCGATGCGAATATCGGTGCCGCGATGGGTGTCGTAACTGAGGCCCCGACACATGTAATCCTGTGCCCCGCTGGTAGGGTCGCGATCGACATATTGCTGGATAAAGCAATCTTTCCCAAGCTCGCAGACAAGCGGAAACGCAAGCATCGGCGGCTCTGCGACCGCTGGCCCCGCCCAAAGCGCGGCCAGAAAAAATGTCAGTACCTTCAGAATCAATCTGCTGTCAGCAGTGGCCGCTTGTTGCCGGAGATGCGCGGGTTTTCCGGCGGTTCGATCTGCAGATCCAGCTTGCCACCCTTGAGGCCGACCCGGATCAGGCCGCCCTTGGCGAGTTTGCCAAACAGCAGTTCTTCGGCCAGCGGTTTTTTGATATGCTCTTGGATGACCCGCGCTAACGGACGTGCGCCCATCTTGTCATCGTAACCTTTCTCGCCCAGCCATTCAGCCGCCGGTTTGGTCAATTCGATTACCACATTGCGGTCCATCAACTGCGCTTCGAGTTGCAGGACAAATTTATCGACCACTTGCAGGATCACATCGCGCGAAAGCGGTGCAAAGCTGATCACCGCATCCAGACGGTTGCGGAATTCCGGGCTGAACGTGCGTTCAATCGCCGCCGTATCCTCGCCTTCGCGACGATCACGGCCAAAGCCGATAGCGGTTTTCGCCAGTTCCGAGGCCCCGGCATTCGACGTCATGATCAGGATCACATTGCGGAAATCCACAGTGCGCCCGTTGTGATCAGTCAGTTTGCCGTGGTCCATGACCTGCAAAAGGATGTTGTAGACATCCGGGTGGGCCTTTTCGATTTCGTCCAGCAAAAGCACCGAATGCGGGTGCTGATCCACGCCGTCCGTCAAAAGACCACCCTGATCAAAACCGACATATCCCGGAGGCGCACCGATCAGCCGTGAAACCGCATGTTTTTCCATATATTCGGACATATCAAAGCGCAGCAGTTCCACGCCCAGCGTATCGGCCAGCTGTTTGGCGACCTCGGTTTTGCCAACACCTGTGGGCCCGGCAAAGAGGTAGTTGCCAATCGGTTTTTCCGGCTCGCGCAGACCCGCGCGGCTGAGTTTGATGGCCGAAGACAACGCCTCGATCGCCATGTCCTGCCCAAAGACCACGCGCTTGAGCGATTTTTCCAGATCGCGCAGAACTTCGGCATCGTCCTTGGAGACGTTTTTGGGTGGGATGCGCGCGATCTTGGCAACCACGGCCTCGATCTCTTTCGCGCCAATTGTTTTGCGACGACGGCTTTCGGGCACCAGATGTTGCGCCGCGCCTGCCTCGTCGATCACGTCGATGGCTTTGTCCGGTAGCTTGCGGTCGTGAATATAACGGGCCGATAGTTCAACCGCGTTTTTGATCGCATCGGCGGTGTATTTGACGTCGTGATGATCCTCGAAATAGGGTTTCAGGCCCTTGAGGATTTTCACTGCATCTTCGACACTTGGCTCGTTCACGTCGATCTTCTGGAACCGACGGCTGAGCGCTCGGTCCTTTTCGAAATGCTGGCGGAATTCCTTGTAAGTGGTCGATCCCATGCAGCGCAGCTTGCCGCCCTGCAACGCGGGTTTTAACAGGTTGGAGGCATCCATGGCCCCACCCGAGGTTGCGCCCGCACCGATTACCGTGTGAATTTCGTCAATGAAAAGGATGGCGTCGGGGTGATCCTCCAACTCCGTCATCACGGCTTTCAGACGTTCCTCAAAATCACCGCGATAGCGGGTTCCGGCCAGCAAGGCCCCCATGTCGAGCGAATAAATCGTGGCCCCCGATAGAACTTCGGGCGTGTCACCGGCAACGATCTTGTAGGCCAGACCTTCGGCAATGGCGGTTTTGCCAACGCCGGGATCACCGACCAAAAGCGGGTTGTTCTTGCGCCGGCGGCACAGCACCTGGATGCAGCGTTCCACCTCGTGAGCGCGCCCGATCAGCGGGTCAACATCGCCTTTTTCCGATTTCGCGTTCAAATCAACACAGTATTTTGCCAGCGCACTTTCCTTTTCCTCACCGGCATCGCTCGCCCCTTCGGTTTCGGAAAATCCTTCGGTGCCCTGCACTGGCTTGGCCTCGCCGTAAGATGGATCCTTGGCGACCCCATGAGCGATGTAATTGACCGCGTCGTAACGCGTCATATCCTGTTCTTGCAAAAAGAAGGCGGCGTTGGATTCGCGTTCCGCAAAGATCGCCACCAGCACATTCGCACCGGTCACTTCGGTCCTGCCCGAGGATTGTACATGGATCGCGGCACGCTGGATCACCCGCTGAAACGCGGTGGTCGGTGCCGCCTCCGAGCCGTCGATGTCGGAAATCAACGTGGTCAGTTCTTCGTCGATAAAGGTTTCCAGCGCCTTTTGCAGGACATCCAGATCGACGCCGCAGGCTTTCATCACCTTGGCGGCATCGGGTTCTTCTATCAGCGCCAACAACAGATGTTCCAGCGTCGCAAGTTCGTGCTTGCGATCATTCGCATGAGCAAGTGCAGTGTGAATCGCTTGTTCAAGCGTATTGGAAAATGATGGCATGATCAGCCCTCCCATCATGGCGCAATCGTCCGGACACATGTCCGGCTCACCATGCAAGTGTTGTGTTAAACTTCGGTGTTATTGTGGCGGCTTCAAGGCCTTTTTCCTGAAATATTCTCACGATTTGATGTTTTTGGTCCCGAGCGTTGCGAAAATATGCATTCAGCGCACGCCGGCTTTACGGTTTTTCAACTAATTTCGCTGTAAAACCCCCGGGCTAAGCGACGGTCGAAAGGCCATTCGGGGTATCGCGCAAAGCCAGAATTGTGACTAATCCAGCAACGACCCGGTTTTCGGGCAATCTGCTGGCATCAGATTGATCCGGGCACCGCTTTGGGCCGGGTCGGCTTTGCGCGGTATCCTGCCTTGGTTAAGGTTCAACGGTTACCCGAACCCCTGAACCTAAAACGCAGCCTTTTCAAAGGTCATGCTGCTCGCTTCGCCGGATAATTTCCGCGCGGAGGGTTTTCGCGTGGCTTTGCTGCCTAGAAATTATCCTTACGCTCGCGAATCTCGGCAAAGACCGCAGCGTCCGGTGCGCCTTCCATACCGACCAGTGCCTTTACCTGAGGCAAACCCGCCCGCAAAAACGGATTGGTCGCCATTTCCTGCGCCAGGGTCGAGCCCATGGTATCTTCGCCCCGCGCCCGCGCCTCGGAGATCTGTTTGACCCGCTCGATCAGCGCTTTGTTTTCCGGTTCAATCGACAAAGCGAATTTGGCGTTGGCAGCGGTATATTCATGCCCCGAATAGACCCTCGTTTCCGGCGGCAACGCCATCAGCTTGCTAAGGCTTGCCCACATCTGTTCGGCACTGCCTTCAAACAACCGTCCGCAGCCCATCACCATCAGGCTGTCGCCGGAAAACAGCGCCTTGGAGGCCGGGAAATGATAGGCGATATGGCCGATTGTATGGCCGGAAACCTCGATCACCTCGCCTGCCTCTTGCCCGATGCTGACCTGATCCCCCTCGTTGAGCGCGGAACTCAGCTTTGGCAGGCGCTTCGCATCCGCGTCATGGCCGATGATCGCTAGCTTGTTGGCAGCGTTCAGCGCCGCTACGCCGTCGATGTGATCATAGTGGTGGTGGGTTAAAAGGATCTGGTTCAGGGTCCAGCCTTCGGCCTTCAAGCCGGCCTCGACCGCCGCGGCATCAGGGACGTCGATCACGGCGGTTTCGCCCGAGGCCGCGTCATGCAACAGATAGACGTAATTGTCGGACAGGCAGGGAAGCGTTCGAATTTCGAGAGCCATGGATTTTTTGCCTTTCGATGACTACATTTGATTTCAGGATCAACTGTCCCTGATTGCCGGGGGGGATGCAATGCACTTGGACGTGGTGGATCTGAAGGCCTTTTATTATCGCACCCAGCTTGGCCGGGTTGCGCAAAGGGCCGTCAGGACTCAGTTGGAACAGTTTTGGCCGTCCGTGCGCGGACAAACCGTGGTCGGGTTTGGCTTTGCCGCGCCGATGCTGCGGCCGTTCTTGGCGGATGCACGCCGGGTGATTTCGCTGATGCCGGGACCGCAAGGCGTCATGCATTGGCCCGAGGGCCATCCGAACCTGTCGGTTCTAACCGGTGAAACGCAATGGCCGCTGGCAACGGGTTCGGCGGACCGGCTGGTGTTGCTTCATGGGTTGGAAACCTCCGAAAACGCCGCAGCACTGCTTGAGGAAATCTGGCGTGTGCTGGCCCCCGGCGGCTCTGCGGTGTTTATCGTGCCCAATCGCTCGGGCCTTTGGTCGCGCAGTGACAAGACCCCGTTCGGATTTGGCCGCCCCTATTCGATTGGCCAGCTCGAAGCGCAACTGCGCAGCCATCGTTTCCAACCGGGTCGCCGCAAGGCGGCGCTGTTCATCCCGCCCAGTCAAAGGCGGACATGGTTGAAATTATCCGGCACCGCCGAGCGCCTGGGCCAAAGTCTGAGCCGCGGACCAGCCGGGGGCGTTCTGCTGCTCGAAGCTAAAAAACGCGTCTACGCCCCGACCAGCAGCGGCACGCCGGAGGCAATTCGCCGCCCGTTGCGCGTGCTCGGCGGCATCGCGCAACCTGCGCCGGAACCGGTTTCCGGTCGCTACGGAACCCGGCGCGGATTCGTCAAAAAATGCCGCAATATCTCCTGATCCGGGCCAAATGTCGGAAATTGCGATCAAAAAGCAGCTTCAAACGGTCGCATGTCAAGATATTGAATCGCCAAGGCCCTGAGAACTAACGGTTTAATTTCATCCACAGGGGTAAGCAAAGCAGTTGCTACCTGGGCAACCCTCTGCTATCACCGCGCCGATTTAGAGGCGTTGCGGTTTTCGTGACGCCATTTTCTAACGGCGCGACCCGGATATTCGGGAACCGCGAAGCCAGAAATCGGAAGGGTCTGCGTGTCCGAAACAGCTTCGATATCCTCAGGAATTGCCGCGCGTTATGCGACGGCCATTTTTGAACTGGCCCGCGAGGCCAAAAAACTGCCCGCACTGGAAAGCGATGTGAATGCGCTTTTTGTTACTCTGGGCGAAAGTGCCGCTTTGCGCGATCTGATCTCCTCGCCGATTTATTCGCGCGCCGAGCAAGCCGGTGCGATCACCGGTATCGCCAAAAAGATGGGACTAAGCGATATTGTCACCAATATGCTGGGTCTGATGGCTGGCAAGCGCCGCCTGTTCGTGCTGCCTGCGCTGATCCGTGCGGTCAACGCGCTGATCGCGGACGAAAAAGGCGAAGTGGCCGCAGATGTGAAATCGGCCATAAAGCTGACCAAGGCGCAGGAAACCAAGCTTGCGTCGGCCCTGAAAAAGGCTATTGGCAAAGATGTAAACGTGAATGCGACCGTGGATGAAGCCCTCATCGGCGGTCTTGTTGTAAAAGTGGGTTCGACAATGATCGACACTTCGATCGCGGCGAAACTCAATAACCTTCAAAATGCAATGAAAGAGGTCGGATAATGGGTATCCAAGCTGCAGAAATTTCTGCGATCCTCAAGGACCAGATCAAGAATTTCGGACAGGACGCCGAAGTTGCCGAAGTTGGCCGGGTTCTGAGTGTTGGTGACGGGATTGCCCGTGTGCATGGTCTGGACAACATCCAGGCCGGTGAGATGGTCGAATTCCCCGGCGGTATTCGCGGGATGGCCCTGAACCTCGAAAGTGACAACGTTGGTGTTGTTATCTTCGGTTCCGACCGGGACATCAAAGAAGGCGACACCGTTAAGCGGACAAACGCGATTGTGGACGTGCCGGTTGGTGACGAACTGCTTGGTCGTGTTGTTGACGGCCTCGGCAACCCGATTGACGGCAAAGGCCCGATCAAATCGAAAAAGCGTAGCCAGGCTGACGTAAAAGCACCGGGCATCATCCCGCGTAAATCGGTGCACGAGCCGATGCTGACCGGCCTCAAATCCATCGACGCCCTGATCCCCGTTGGCCGTGGCCAGCGCGAGTTGATCATTGGCGACCGTCAGACCGGTAAAACGGCTGTGGCGCTTGATGCGATGCTGAACCAAAAGTCCTACAACGACGCGGCTGGCGACGACGAAGGCAAGAAACTCTACTGTGTTTACGTGGCCATCGGCCAAAAGCGTTCGACCGTAGCCCAGTTGGTGAAAAAGCTCGAAGAAGCCGGCGCGATGGAATATTCCATTGTTGTGGCTGCCACCGCGTCTGACCCGGCTCCAATGCAGTTCCTTGCCCCTTACGCGGCGACCTCGATGGCGGAGCACTTCCGCGACAATGGCCGTCACGCGCTGATCATCTATGATGATTTGTCCAAGCAAGCGGTTTCTTATCGTCAGATGTCCCTGCTTCTGCGTCGCCCACCGGGCCGCGAAGCTTATCCTGGCGACGTTTTCTACCTGCATTCCCGACTTCTGGAGCGTTCGGCGAAACTGAACGAAGACAATGGCGCGGGCTCCCTGACGGCTCTGCCCGTCATCGAAACCCAAGGTGGTGACGTGTCCGCGTTTATTCCGACGAACGTGATTTCGATCACCGACGGTCAGATCTTCCTTGAAACCGAGCTATTCTACCAAGGCATCCGCCCCGCTGTGAACACCGGTCTGTCGGTGTCGCGGGTTGGTTCGTCAGCGCAAACTGACGCGATGAAGTCGGTTGCGGGTTCGATCAAGCTGGAGCTTGCGCAATACCGCGAGATGGCGGCCTTCGCGCAGTTTGGCTCCGACCTTGATGCGGCAACGCAAGCGCTTCTGAACCGTGGTGCGCGTCTGACAGAATTGCTCAAGCAGCCACAATATTCGCCACTGACCAACGCCGAGCAGGTTGTTGTGATCTACGCGGGGACCAAAGGTTTCCTCGACAAGATTGCCGTCGGCGATGTGAACCGCTTCGAGCGCGGATTGCTGAACCACCTGCGTCAGAACTGCGCCGATCTGCTGGCAGACATCACCAACAACGACCGCAAGGTCAAAGGTGATCTCGAAGACGCTGTTAAATCCGCCGTTGAAGGTTTTGCAAAAGACTTCAACTAAACGTGGCCTTAGGGAAAAAGGAGCTTTGCTGACATGGCAAACCTCAAGGACCTGAAAAACCGGATCGAAAGCGTCAAAAGCACGCGCAAGATCACCAAGGCCATGCAGATGGTTGCGGCTGCAAAGCTGCGCCGCGCTCAGGAGGCCGCCGAAGCCGCCCGCCCATACGGCGAGCGGATGGGTGCCGTCATGGGCAATCTGGCAGGTGCCGCAGCGGGGTCTGAAACAGCCCCCAAACTGCTGTCTGGCACCGGTTCGGACAAGGTACATCTGCTGATCGTGGCAACAGCGGAACGTGGGCTTTGCGGCGGGTTCAACTCGTCGATTGCCAAACTGGCACGCGCACATGCTGAAAAGCTGCTCGCCGCTGGGAAAACCGTTAAAATTCTGACGGTTGGCAAGAAGGGCCGGGAACAGCTTAAGCGCGATCTGTCGTCCAACTTTGTGGGCCACGTTGACCTCTCGGAGGTCAAACGACTGGGCTACAATAACGCGCAGGACATCGCGCGGGATGTTCTGGCACGCTTTGACACCGGTGAATTTGACGTCGCCACGATCTTTTACAATCGCTTCCAGTCGGTGATCGCTCAGATCCCAACGGCCAAGCAATTGATCCCTGCCGAAGTTGAAGAAAACGCCGGTGCGGATGCGCCTTTTTACGAGTACGAGCCTGACGAAGACGAAATTCTGGCCGCGTTGTTGCCCACGGCAATGACAACGCTGATCTTCACAGCTCTGCTGGAAAATGGTGCATCGGAACAGGGTGCACGGATGTCGGCGATGGACAACGCGACGCGCAATGCGGGCGAAATGATCGACAAGCTGACGATCCAATACAACCGTTCGCGCCAAGCGGCGATCACCAACGAACTTATCGAAATTATTTCGGGCGCGGAAGCGCTGTGATGGAAGGATCCCTCTTTAGTTCAGGTACGATTAGCGTCACACAAACGATGGCAGTATTTGGAAATACTTCCTATCCGATTGCTAACGTCGGAGCCGTTTCTATTGAGCAATCCCAGTCACCCCTTTTTCGACTTGGCTTTGTTTTGTTGGGTGGCGGAGCAATTTCTTGGATGTTCGGAAGCGGAATCAACGGGACGGTCATTGCAGCTATCGGAGCAGTGTTGATTTGGTATTTTTCGGACAAAGGTAAAGCGAAACTGATGCTTAGAACCTCGAGCGGAAATCAACAGGCTTTTGAATCTTCGGATTCTGGTCAAGTTAAACAAATAAAGTCGGCGATAGAACAAGCAATCGCGATGCGCGGTTGACAAAGGAGACGAACGATATGGCAAAAGCTGTAGGCAAAATTACTCAGGTGATCGGCGCGGTTGTCGATGTGCAATTCGACGATGCACTGCCCGAGATTCTGAACGCACTGGAAACCGACAACAACGGCAATCGTCTGTTGCTTGAAGTTGCTCAGCACCTCGGTGAAAACACCGTCCGTACTGTTGCGATGGACGCGACCGAAGGCTTGGTGCGCGGCGCAAAAGTGACCGACACAGGCGCCCCGATTTCGGTGCCCGTTGGCACGGCAACCCTTGGTCGGATCATCAACGTGATCGGCGAGCCGGTTGACGAAAAAGGCCCCGTGGCGACAAAAGACCGTCGCCCCATTCACGCCGAAGCCCCTGCGTTCTCAGAGCAGTCAACTGAATCCGAGATTCTTGTGACCGGCATCAAAGTTGTGGACCTGCTGGCCCCATACACCAAAGGCGGCAAAATTGGCCTCTTCGGTGGTGCGGGTGTTGGTAAAACGGTTCTCATCATGGAACTGATCAACAACATCGCGAAAGTGCACTCGGGCCTCTCCGTGTTTGCGGGTGTTGGTGAGCGGACCCGTGAAGGCAACGACCTTTATCACGAGATGATCGAATCCGGTGTTATCGTGCCTGACAACATGGAAGAGAGCAAAATCGCCCTCGTCTACGGTCAGATGAACGAACCTCCGGGAGCACGGATGCGAGTGGCTCTGTCCGGCCTGACACTGGCCGAGCAGTTCCGCGACGACACCGGTTCCGACGTTTTGTTCTTTGTCGACAACATCTTCCGCTTTACCCAAGCGGGTTCCGAGGTGTCCGCGCTGTTGGGTCGTATCCCCTCCGCTGTGGGCTACCAGCCAACACTGGCCACCGACATGGGTGCGATGCAGGAACGGATTTCCTCGACGAAATCCGGTTCGATCACCTCCGTTCAGGCGGTTTACGTGCCGGCCGATGACTTGACCGATCCGGCCCCTGCGACATCTTTTGCGCACCTTGATGCGACGACGGTTCTTGATCGTGCGATCTCGGAAAAAGGCATTTATCCGGCGGTTGACCCGCTTGGTTCGACCTCGCGTCTGCTTGACCCGCTGATCATCGGTGAAGAGCACTACAAGGTTGCGACAGACGTTCAGCAGGTTCTTCAGCGCTACAAATCGCTGCAAGACATCATCGCCATTCTCGGCATGGACGAGCTTTCAGAAGACGACAAACTGGCTGTGGCCCGGGCGCGTAAGATCGAACGCTTCTTGTCCCAGCCGTTCGACGTGGCGAAGGTCTTTACCGGTTCCGACGGTGTTCAGGTGCCTCTGGAAGACACAATCGCGTCCTTCAAGGCGGTTGTCGCTGGTGAATACGATCACCTTCCCGAAGCAGCCTTCTACATGGTTGGCGGCATCGACGAGGTGAAAGCCAAAGCCGAACGTCTGGCCGCTGAAGCCGCTTAAAGCAACAGGAGGGCCGGTTGATGGCCACTATGATGCAATTTGATCTGGTCTCGCCCGAGCGGATGCTGGCCTCGTTTGAAGCCTCGGAGATTGAAATCCCCGGCGCCGAAGGCGACTTTACGGCCATGCCGGATCACGCAGCCCTTGTAACTTCGATGCGCCCCGGCGTGTTGAAAGCCAAAGGTGCGTCCGGAGTTGAGGAATTCGTTGTCACAGGCGGATTTGTCGAAGTTTCCGCCACCGGCGCTTCGGTTCTGGCCGAAGTTGCGGTAGCGCGTTCGGATATGTCCCGCGAAACGCTGGATACGATGATCGCAGAGGCGGAAAATGCCGCAAGCACCGCAAATGCCGAGACCAAGGATGCGGCGGACAAACGTCTGGCGGATACCAAGGCCTTGGGCGAGGCGCTTGGTCTCTAAGGAATTGCGCTGAATTATTCCTTTGCGCGGTTGCGAAATACCTGAAAATTGAAAGGGGTTCGAAACATTCGGACCCCTTTTTTCATGACAAGTCCCAATTTCTGCCCTATTTCCGGTTAGTCTAGTGGTTGTTGAACAGGGCTTATGAGGGGTCTGCTTAGGCCATGAAACGATTGCGGAACCATCTGATCGGTGTCGATCAGGGCACCAGCATCCTGTTCTCGGATTTTGAGGACAACGGCCCGATGTGGGCTGGCAGTGGCCCGCGCGAAAAACGCAAACGGATCAATTTTTCCACCCCTTTCAAATCCATCCCCAATGTCATGGTGACGATGGATATGTTCGACATGGACCAAAAGACAAACCAACGCGCAGATGTCTCTGCGATGGCAATCGACCACAATGGCTTTGATGCGGTTTTCAAGACATGGGGCGACACCAAGATCGCCCGCGTGCGCGTCGCCTGGATGGCGATTGGCGAGGTCAAAGGCGAAGACGAATGGGACCTCTATTGAGGCTACCTTGCGCTTTAGGCGTCGATTTTTGAGTATTTGTGCAAAGCAGAAGCAATCAGGTCATGCCAAAATGGCCATGATAGATCGCCTCCAGAGTTTCGGTTTCAAATAGCGACGAGACCGAGGTGCCATTGGCGATATTCAGGATTGCCTGGGCAAAGATCGGCGCGGTTGGCAGAACCCGGATATTCTTGGTCGATTTGACCGGGCCGGTGGCCTCGATTGAATCCGTGATCACCAGGTTTTTCATCACCGAATTTGTCACCCGCTCGACCGCAGGGCCAGACAAAACGCCGTGGGTGATATAGGAATGCACTTCCTTCGCGCCGTTTTCGATCAACACTTCGGCAGCTTTGCAAAGCGTGCCGGCGGTATCGCAGATGTCGTCAACGATCAGGCAGGTTTTCCCCTCGACCGAGCCGATGACCGTCATTTCGGCAATTTCACCGGCCTTTTCGCGGCGTTTATCGACGATGGCCAATGGTGCGTTGATCCGTTTGGCCAGCTCGCGTGCGCGGGCCACACCGCCCACATCCGGGGAGACGACCATCAGATCGTCCATGCGATCCTTGAACTGGTTCTTGATGTCCATCGCAAAGATCGGCGAGGCATAAAGGTTGTCGACCGGCAGATCAAAGAAGCCCTGGATCTGGGCGGCATGAAGATCCATGGTCAGCACCCGCTCCACTCCGGCCTCAGCGATCAGGTTGGAGACCAGCTTGGCGGAAATCGGCGTGCGGGCCTTGGTGCGGCGGTCTTGGCGTGCATAGCCGAAATAGGGAATGACGGCCGTAATGCGATCCGCCGAAGACCGGCGCAGCGCGTCGGTCATGATCAGCAGTTCCATCAGATTGTCGTTGGCGGGATTGGAAGTCGGCTGGATGATGAACATATCCTCGCCGCGCACATTTTCATAAACCTCGACAAAGATCTCGCCGTCGTTGAACCTCTCGACCCGTGTGTCCACTAGTTTGACCCGGCGGCCCTGGTTCATCGACATTCGCTTGGTGATCGCCCGCGCGAGTGTCTTGTTTGCGTTGCCAGAGATAAGTTTGGGTTCGGTAATCGACGTCATGGCGGCTCCCCCTTGGTCCGACCGAGGGCTGGAATCACCCGTTTTCGCGACCGCATAAAATCGTGCCCCGCTTAACATTGCATTCCTGTCTTGCCTAGTGGCACAAGGGAACAGCGCCGGATTTCAGGGCGATTTGGAGACGAGATGGCACATATAGACTATTACTTTGCAACGATTTCTCCCTTTGCATATCTTGCGGGAAACCAACTGGAAGAGATCGCTGCCAAACATGAGGCGACGATCGCCTACAAGCCGGTTGATCTGATGTCGATCTTTCCGCGCACCGGGGGTCTGCCGCTGGGCGAACGCCACGAGGCGCGCAAGGCTTATCGTTTGCAGGAGCTGGCGCGGATTTCCAAACGCAGCGGGCTGCCAATCAACCTGCAACCGGCGTTTTTCCCGACCAATCCAGCGCCTTCTGCCTATGCGATCATTGCCGCGCAAAATGTCGGGGGCGGTGATGTCGCCGGTTTGGTGCAGAGCCTGCTCCACGCAATTTTTGCCGAGGAAAAGAACATAGCCGAAGACGATATGATCGCTGACGCGCTGGAGGCAAATGGGTTTGCCCGTAGTCTGGTTCTCTCCGGTCTTATGGAGGGGGCACAAACCTACACCGCCAATACCGAAGAGGCCGTGACCCGCGGGGTCTTTGGCTCGCCCTTTTATATGGTCGGGGACGAAGGGTTCTGGGGCCAGGACCGGTTGTCCTATCTGGATGATCACCTGGCGGACATCGCCTGATGCCCGAGGCAGTTTTGGGCGGCACACCGGCCTTTTGGCGACAGGAGGGGGCAGGTGCGCGCCGTGCGGTTTTCCTCCATTGCACATTCGCGCATTCCGGGGCCTGGAAGGCGGTGATGGCGGCCTTGGCGGCTGATTTGTCCATGCAGGCGATGGATTTGCCCGCGCATGGCCGCTCGGGGAACCGTGATTTCACCCGCTCCTGGCAATCTCAGTCCGTCGCAATGGTGCGTGACCTCGTTGAGCGCGGGGATAGGCCCGTCGATCTGATCGGCCATTCCTTTGGCGCGACTGTTGCCCTGCGTTTGGCGGTGGAGAGCCCGGAATTGGTGCGCTCCCTCACCCTGATCGAACCGGTGTTCTTTTCCGCGGCGCGTGAACAGGAGCGCCCGGAATACGACGCGCATATGGTCGATCACGGCGCGTTCTACGATCTGCTGGTCGCGGGCGATTACGAGGGGGCGGCCAAGGGTTTTTCCGCGATGTGGGGCGGGCCGATTGCCTGGGACGAACAGTCTGAAGCCCAGCGGAAATACATGATCGAGCGGATCGAGTTGATCAAGGACAGCGGCAACACCGCCCTTGGCGTTGGCGAAGATCACATCCCGCTGGCGCGAATTGCCGAGCTGAAGATGCCGGTACTGCTGATTGAAGGCGCGACGTCCGAACCGATCATCGGCGCGGTGCAAGCCGCCCTTTCAGAGACAATTTCAGACGCAAAACGGATCGTCGTCCCGAAGGCGGGTCATATGGTGCCGATCACGCATGCAAATGTCGTCGCGGGTGAACTCAGACGTTTTTGGGGCCTTTGAACAGCGTTATGATCTGATCAATATCCGCGCGACTTGTCGCCCAGTTGCAAACCAGCCGGGCGTTGATCTCTCCGGATTTGGCAGGTGATGCGTAATACATCGCACCCGCATCCTGTGCGCGTTTATGTGCATCGGCGGGCAAGGAAATGAACAAAAGATTTGCCTCCCGCGTTTGCAATATCTCCACACCTTTCACGTCGCGCAATTCGCGCTCCAGAACCGCCGCCATATCGTTGGCGTGACGTGCCAGCGCCAGCCAGCGATCCGCCTCCAGATAGGCCTCGTATTGGGCCGCGATGAACCTTTGCTTGGACAACATATGCCCGGCCCGCAAGCGACGGATACCAAATTCTGCGGCCAGTTCGGGCTTGAAAAACACCACCGCCTCCGCGGCCATCAAACCGTTTTTGGTGCCGCCAAAGGACAAGACATCAATCCCGGATTTCCAGGTCATCTCGGCCGGGCTGCACCCCAGATGCACCAGCGCATTGGCAAATCGCGCCCCATCCATATGGGTGGCAAGGCCAAATTCATCGGCAATCCCGGTCAAAGCGCGAATGTGATCAAGGTCATAAACCCCGCCCAGATCGCTGACTTGCGTGAGACTTAGCGGACCACGCTGGGTATCAACGCCGCCCCTTGCACGGGCCTCGATAGCCAAGCTCAGGGCTGCGGGATCAATCTTGCCGCCTGCACCGGCCAAGGTCACCAGCTTTGCGCCGCCGGTGAAAAATTCCGCCGCATTAGCTTCGCTCATCTCGATATGCGCACTTTCATGGGTAAAAATCGCCTCAAAGGGCCGGGTGATCGACGCCAGCGCCAGCGCATTGGCCGCCGTGCCGGAGGGGACAAAGAACACCTCCGCTTGCGGGGCCTCGAAGAGATCGCGGATCTTTGCGCGAATGGTTTCAGAATAGGGGTCATTGCCGTAAGCATAGGCATAGCCCTGATTGACCCGCGCCATCGCCTCAAAGGCTTCGGGGATCACGGGACCGGCGTTGTCAGAGGCAAAATACATTCAGGAAATCTCCGGGGTGATATAGTCTTCCAGGTCGTCTTCGTTGATTTCATATTCCGGGATCGTGCGCTGCTGCATCGACACGCCGGCTTTATGCGTGCTGTCAGGATCGCCGGTGATCAGCGGATGCCAAAGCGGCAATTCATGGCCGTCAAACCGCAACCGATAAGCACAGCTTTGCGGCATCCAATAGGCGATCCGTTCGATGTTTTCAGGCGTCAGCACGACGCAATCCTTCACGATCTGCTTGCGTAAAGCGTAGTTGCCACAGCGACAGGTTTCATTGTCAAACAGACGACAGGAGACATTTGTGAACTCGATCTCGGCCGTATCGGCGTCTTCGATCTTGAGCAGACAGCAACGCCCACAGCCGTCGCAAAGCTGTTCCCACTGATCCTTGGTCAGCTCGTCAAGCGGCAATTCCCAGAACGGCTTTTTGGTCGGTTTTTTCATCGCCGCGACACTGCAATTATTGCCCGTCGGGGGAAAGGGCGATTCTAGGCAAGAGCGCAGATTTCCGTTAAGCTTGGCGAAAAACGAGCAAACCATGCAGGAAACCGAGCTTTACGAGCCGATCAAGACATTCCTTGAAGCGCAGGGCTACGAGGTCAAGGCCGAGGTGCAGGGCTGCGATGTCGTGGCCTGTCGCAACGAAGAGCCGCCGCTGATCGTGGAGATGAAAACTGGTCTGACAATCACGCTTTTGATGCAGGGCGTGAATCGCCTGGCAATCAGCGATGCGGTCTATGTCGCGATTCCGCGCGGCAAGGGGCTGCGCTGGAAAACCACAGTGCGCGATGGCGGCAAGTTGTGTCGGCGTCTGGGGCTGGGGCTGATGTCCGTGCGCACCGGAAAATCGCCGCTAGTTGAAGTGCATTTTGATCCCGCACCCTATAAGCCGCGCCCCTCAAAGATGCGCAAAACCCTGTTGCTGCGCGAGTTTTATAAACGCGCCGGGGATCCCAACACCGGCGGGCAGACCGGTCGACCGGTGGTGACGGCCTATCGCCAGGATTGCCTGCGCATCGCCTCGGCGCTGGCGGAAACCGGTCCGCAACGCCCGGTCGCTCTGCGCGACGGGCTTGGCATCGACAAGGCCCCGGCCATGTTGCAGCGCGATGTCTACGGCTGGTTTCACCGCATTGAACGAGGCATCTACGATCTGGCTGATCCGGGCAAAGAAGCCTTGCAAACCTACGAAGACGTCGTCAGCGCCTTCGAAAAATAGCCCAAAGGTCTTTGTTCCCCAAATACTCAAACGGGCCCCAGCAGGGCAAAGCCCCGCTGGGGCCGGGCCGGGGGGGGGGGGGCGCCCCCCCCCCCCCCCCCGGGGGGGTTAAAAAAAAGAAGAATACGCGCGGGGAGAGG
>Ga0316204_10003440_pt1 | contig 31728 bp, 31 predicted proteins | sample 6monrhotite_MG_2_FD_205661 | JGI IMG/M metagenome (GOLD analysis project Ga0316204, IMG submission 205661) | Microbial mat bacterial communities from mineral coupon in-situ incubated in ocean water Damariscotta River, Maine, United States -... | ecosystem: Environmental > Aquatic > Marine >... | reverse complement strand
GATCTTGGGATTTTAGAAATAATACGTAAACTTGACCATTCAAACGTACCCAAAACAACCATAAACATAACGCCGACCAAGGCAGCCATTGGGATTTGCTCAATTAAATTCGAGGCAAACAAAATAAATATCAATAAGAACAGCGCGGCTGCAATACCTGATAAACGCTTACGACCACCTGAGTTAACATTGATCATACTTTGGCCAATCATGGCACAACCACCCATGCCACCAAAAAAGCCTGTTACGGTATTCGCGATGCCTTGGCCAACACATTCTCGATTACCTCGGCCAATAGTATTGGTTACATCGTCAATTAAACTCAACGTTAACAATGATTCAATTAAACCGACTGCCGCTAAAATTATTGCATAAGGGAAAATGATAGTAAGTGTTTCCCAACTCAGAGGAACGCTAGGGAAGTGGAATTGTGGAAAGCCACCTTCAATTGACGCAAGGTCACCTACAGTTTTCGTATCTAAACCAAAACCGACACTAATAGCTGATACAGCTAAAATAGCGGCAAGTGATGCTGGAAATGCGCCCGTCAATTTTGGCAAATAAATAATAATTGCCATCGTTACGCCAATAAGCGCTAAAAAGATCCACATTGTGGAGCCTTGCATTAACTCTGGTACACCTTCTGGGGAGCTAATATAAAAACTTTGAAGTTGCGCTAAAAAGATAACAATAGCGAGTCCATTTACAAAACCAAGCATTACTGGGTAAGGCACGATTCTTATATATTTACCAAGGCGTAAAACACCGGCTAACATTTGTAACAAACCGGTTAAAACCACGGCCGCAAATAAATATTCAACACCATGAACAGCAACCAGGCTAACCATAACCACGGCCATCGCGCCGGTTGCACCTGAAATCATTCCGGGACGCCCACCAAAAATTGCAGCTAATAAACCCACCATAAAAGCAGCATACAAACCAACAAGTGGGTCAACCCCAGCAACAAATGCGAATGCGACGGCTTCTGGTACCAAAGCCAAGGCAACGGTTAAACCAGACAAAATTTTATTTTGATAACATGCACGAGTAGCGCAACCTAGTTGAAACATAGTATTCCTCAAAATAGTAAATATTAGCTATTAAGTCTTTAGCTACGACATGATGCAGCGAGTTAATTAAAACGTTTGCGTTAGAAGGCGCGGATTCTACTAAAAATAAGGACTAAACGCGAACAGTGGCAGGTTATCGGCAGAGAAAGCCAAAATATAAATCTAAAATAATATGTCCAAAATAATATATTAAGAACAATCGTTAATTTTTATTAACTCGAATAATAATATCAACGCGCTCTTTATGCGTCCCAGCAGGTAATTCAGGTAAATGATCGAGGGTAACGGCAGAAACCGGTATATCTTCTAATTTACCCGTATCAACATGGTAAAAATGATAATGCGCGTGGGTATTTGAATCATAAAAAATTTTAGATGGGTCAACCGTGACTTCGTTTACCAAACCTTTACTCGCAAACAAACCTAAGGTGTTATAAACAGTGGCTTTTGAAACAGCCGAAGACTGCTGATTTGCTAAGTCGAGTACTTGTTCAGCTGATAAATGCTGGGGTTTCGCAAACAGAATATTAGCAATATCAACACGCTGTTGAGTTGGCGTGATGCCATGCCGCTTCAATCGTTCGATGATTTCTGTTTTGTTGCTATCGTCCATAATTTGAGTATAGATCAGTGACTTGGGTTAAGTCTAGCAAGCAGCCGATCATGCAATGTCCAATCAATGCCAATTCAATTTAATATAATGGTGCTTCAACTAAATCAGGAACATAGTATGAGGGATCAATAATTGGTTCACGTTTAAGTACGATATCAGACATTAATCGAGCTGAAGCCGGCCCTAATACAACCCCATTTCTAAAATGGCCGCAATTTACATATAAGCCATCAACTTTCTCATCGGCATAAATATAGGGCACTCCTTCAGCTGTTCCAGGTCTTAGTCCTGCCCAATGCCTTTCTATCGGATAGTTCGCTAATTCAGGAATAATTCGAGTTGCTGCTTTTTGAATATCTTCATTTGCTTGCTTGGTCGTTGTTTTATCAAAACCCGCATATTCCAAAGTGCTGCCCACCAAAATACGACCATCTCGGCGAGGAATAACATATCGGTCTTTATTTAAAATCACCTGAGAAAGTAAATCAGGGTCTGCTTTATACATTAACATTTGCCCCTTCACAGGCTGTACATTTACTTTAGAATCAGTAACTTGCAACAGGTCATGTGTCCAGGCACCACTGCATGCTATCACCCTATCCGCTTCAATATTGCCAGTCTGAGTACGTACCCCTTTTATCTTCCCCTTATATATAAGGAGTGATTCAACTTGAGTCTGCTCTCTAATCTCGACGCCCCGTTGGACAAGATCCTTATTAAGCGACTTCACAAAACTTGGATTGCGTACTTGAGCAATATCAGGAAACCACAAAGCATCCTCTGTGCTATTTTTTAAATCTATAGATAAATTAGGGACTAAATGATTTAACTGATCGCCTGACAGGATATTTAATTGAGTTATGTAACTCTTCGCCCATTTTTGTGCATCCTCAAGCTCATCAGACTCTAATACCAACAAACCGGATTCACGGCGTTCAGGATCAACCCCCGTATCTTGAAATAAAGTTTGGATTAAATCCGGATAAACTTGCTGACTCCAATGAGCCAATTGCTGGACAGGTTCAGAATATCGCCACGGATAAAGAGGCGAAAGAATCCCTCCACCGGCCCAGGAAGATTCTCTCCCCACAGCAGACTGATCCAACACACATACTTTTAAACCCGCTTGTCTCAGTTCACGTGCGGTAAGCAACCCCATGATACCAGCGCCAATAATAATGCAATCCATAGTAATAACGGCCTATTTTCTAAAATATCGCTAGCATAACAAAGCTTGATGCAGTTCACAGCTTAAACGCAGTTGCGGTTAAATTCACACCATTTATCGGGAAAACAGATTGATTAGTCGTATAGGGTAAGCAATTCCTCCCATAATCATCTATAAAGTAATATATGAAAATAATAAAACAAATACGTGGTTTTTCCCTTATCGATCTAATGATTGCGATGGCGGTTATTGGCATTGGTCTCGCCATTACCATTCCTGCTATGCAGGAATTTACCGACGCAAATCGACAAGCCGAAATAATCAATCGATTAGTTCGTGATATTACCTATGCTAAAAGTGAAGCCGTTTCTCGTGGCACTAGCTTTACCGTTAGTACTGCTGCATTTGGTGGCGGAGCAACTTGGGATGTTGGCTGGACAGTTTTCAATACAACCACCCCTCCTCCTCTTCCCGGGGTACGCACTGCACCAGCACTGGTTGTAGCAGGTCAAACACTTATTTCAAATGCTGGCTTCGGTGCCATCACCTTTAGACCGAGCGGCGCAATAACTTCAGCAGTAAACTTTACGGTTTCACTTTGCAATGCATGTGTTAATGCTGGAGCCCCTCCCCGAGAAAGGCAGTTAACGGTTAGCCCAACTGGACGCATTACATTAAACAGTCAATTTGCATGTGGCAGCCCAGTATGTTGATCACTATGAATATTAAAATAAATAATAAAATACAACATGGCTTTACCTTGGTTGAGGTAATGGTCGCAATGGTTATTTTTTCTGTCGGTTTACTTGGCCTGGCAGGATTGCAATCACTTGGAATGACCAACAATCAAACCGCTTACTATAGAACCGTTGCGATGCAAATGGCCTCTAACATGTCCGATCGAATGCGAACAAATATATCTGCTGTCAATGCAGGAACATACAACGCAGTAGCTGCAGTTGCTGTACCTGCTCCTCTTGTAACTGACTGTATTGCAGCCACCTGCACCCCTGCTGCATTAGGTGCCTTTGATATTTTCGAGTGGCAAACAACCATTGCTGCGGAGCTACCCCAAGGCCGTGGTTCAGTAACACGAGTCCCTCTCGCCGGTGGTGGTAATCAATTCGTTGTATGCGTCATGTGGAACGAGCTTAAAGTTGCCGTACCAGTCGTACCTGCTTGCCTCGCAATACCATCAACCTACAACCCAACAACTGAATTTAAATTTTACACTCTTCGTTTTGAGTTATAACGATTATGACGAACCCTATGCTAAAAAAACAAACGCAAACCACGCAACAACATGGTGTAACCTTACTCGAGTTAATGGTTGCCATGGCTGTAAGTTCTTTCATTATGCTAGGTATCAGTAATATTTACCTATCGACTAAAAAGTCTTACGTTATCCACGACGAATTCTCGCGTATCCAGGAAAATGGTCGCTACGCAACAGAAACACTATCGACTAACATTCGAAATGCAGGTTTTTTTGGCTGCGCTTCAGGGCAAGGCTTAGGAACCATTCGAAATGGATTAAACGATACTGAGGAAGGAGCATGGAATTTTGAAACAGGCTTAATGGGATACGAAGCAGTCGGAACCGATTTTAATGATCCCGTAACAACGATTGATCCCACTATACAAGGTGGGCCTCCCGCAAGTTGGGTCACAGCTGCTGGTTTAACATCAAGTGGTACCGCTATAGCAGTAAACCCAGATGCAATAATCTCTGGATTAGCCGTTATTGGTTCAGACATACTAATTATTCGAACATCAGAAGGAACTGGAACACGTATTCAAGCTAATAACGGTGCTGGCAACGTATTTATTGATGATACCGGTACTGTAGTAGGTGGTTGTCCCGATGGCTCAAACATGGTTAGTGGACTATGTCGGTTTGATATTTTATTAGTTTCTGATTGCAGTAATTCACGTATTTTTCAAGCTGGCAATCTGCAAGCTGTTGGTGGCGGGCCAGGTAACTGTGGTGGAGCGGCATCTTGTGTCAACGTTACTCACCCAGCCCTTGCAGCCCAAAATCCAGGGAACAACGATGTAGTTTGGGGACCACCCGGTAATGTTTTCAGTAGTGATGCTGAGATAATGAAAGTTGTCACAAAAACCTATTTCGTTGGTATTAATCCCGCCTTAGGTATTACGGAACCATCATTATATGTAAGAGAAAATGAATCGCTTTTACCAACACCTATTGTTGAAGGCATTGAGAATATGCAAGTACTCTATGGCGTAGATACCAATGGAAATGGCGTAGCGAATCGTTATTTTTCTGCCAATGATGTGCCTGATACAGATGCTGATAGTGATACTGTTTTTGAAGGTGTTGTTAGTGTAAAAATAAGTTTACTCGCACGGACTCCCCAAAATTTACCGGGGATTAATCGAACCGCAGCTGATTTTGCGGCACTCACTTACCCTATGGTAAGCCCTGCTTCGCCCATTACTATTAACCCGTTTCAACCAGGCTCAACCGATCGTCGCATGCGAAAAGTTTTTAACCTTACCCTAAAACTCCGCAACAAATCTTTTAACATTGCAAATTAAAATATTATGAAAAATTCAACTTCAATGAAATACAAAATGCAAAGTCCTTATACGCAACAAGGCGCCGTATTGGTAATGGCTCTAATGATGTTATTTGTATTAACACTCATTGGCGTGAGTTCGATTAGTACAACGTCAATGGAAGAAAAAATGTCAGGCAACACGCGTAATCGACATTTAGCTTTTCAGGCTGCTGAATCAAACATTCGCGATGCCGAACGTATTATCACAAACAACATATTAAACCCAACTGTACAGTTTACTGCAGGTGGCGGAGCAAATGGTTGGTATACTTTAGGTAGTGGTCCATCAAGTGCTGAGGCAGTTACTCCTACCTGGTGGACTACTGCAGGCAATAATAGTACGCCATATTTAGGGACATCGGCAATTCAGGATGTTGCTACTAGAGCTCGATACACTATCGAATATCTCGGTCAGACAACTCAAGCCGAAGCTACTGATATTGAAATACAAGGCGGCGAAGGTGGCAATGCAGGACAAGGTACTATTCAGACTTTTCGTATTACTTCACGAGGCACAGGTCTAACGGATAACTCCGTTGTTGTTATTCAGTCTCACTTTGGCAAACGAATTTGACAATCATGCGTTTAACAAAACTATTTTTAAACTGATACTCACTTAAAGTTTAATATACAAGCAGGTATATTTATTATGAAACATACATTCTCTATTGCAAAAACAGTTACTGTCATCGCCTTAAGCTTTTTAAGTTTAAATACTTTTGCCGGGCCAGGTTCACTTATTAATAGCCCGCTGTTTGTCAATGCAACTGCTGAACCAAACCTTATGTTTATTATTGATAACTCTGGTTCTATGGAACATGTTGTAGAAGAATCCTATACAGGCGATGCAGACAAATTTAATAGTGCAACAACCTATATTACAAACTGCACCACACCTGTTGCCTCTAACCAAAGTGTTTATATTTATTTTACCGGTGGTCGGTCTTATGTTCGCTATACTTATAATGGTGGAACTGCCTACACCGTTGATTACAATGCAACAAATCAAACAACAGGCAACATTTGTTTTGATCCTACCATCAATTATAGCGCGAGCCTGCATGCCACAAACGGTACACGACCACCTAACTATACCGCACTCTATACAGGGAACTTTCTCAACTGGTATTTCAAATACGATAACACTAGTAATGGCGGTACCGTTAACCAAGATTGGACAAGCACTGCAAGTGCAAGTGATCGATACAAGCCAGGTACTAAAATACGACGAATTATCGCTAAAGATAGTATGACTCAGTTAGTAACCTCGCTAGAGGCAACCGACTTAAATATCCGCCTAGGATTAGCTGCATTTAAAAGTGGGCAAGGCGCTTATATTTTTGATGAGATAAAACACCTCGATACAACCCAAAGAAATAGTATAAATACTCATTTAGGCAGTCTTGGCGATGGTGGTGGTACCCCACTTGCTGAAACCTTGCACCAAATTGGTCGTTATTTTATTGGCGAAACAGGAACAACTAATAATGGCAACTTAGCACAAGGAGCCGCAATTAATGCAACTAACGGACAGTACTCAGGTAACTTAACATTACACCCTGGTCAAACAAATCAAGCGGTATCATCAGAAAACACTGTCTTTAACAAAAATACTACAAATAGTGGTACTGGTACGGCAGTGTTCGAATCTCCTATTCAATATTGGTGTCAAAATAATTTCGCCGTTTTGTTAACGGATGGCTTGCCAACAAACGATCAGACTATCCCTACCGAATTAACAGACTATGATGGTGATTGTGTCGGCGCAGCTCCACCCTGCATTAATGCGACTACGGGTTCTCCATCCGCCACTCCACATTATGATATGAAAGATGGCTCTAATGGCTATATTTATGAACGACACTCCTTCAGACCAAGTGATTACGTTGATGACGTAGCACAAGCTATGTTCGAAATTGACTTACGTCCTGATATCAATGACTATTCAGTTCCACCACAACCCGTCTTAAATAACGTTCGAACCTACGCGATTACTTTTGCAGATCAAGATGCTCTAAACAATCAACTCTTGTCTGATATTGGAACACAAGGTGGAGGACAATCTATAAATGCGACTGATAGTGCCGACCTTGTTAGAAAATTTTCTCAAGTTACCAGTAGTATACTTGCAACAACATCTTCAGCCGCATCGGTTACCTTTAACACCAGTACGCTAGGCAGTGATACCGCCGTATACCAAGCTCTCTTTACAACTTCACGTTGGAGTGGCGAAATCAAGTCCTACCCGGTGGATCCAACAAGTGGTGATGTTTTAGTTAATTGCAGCGTTGATATAACTGCGCACTGCTGGGATGCATCGACACACCTCGATAAGTTAGCCTATGATTCAACTCTTCCAAGCTTCCTTGATAATCGACAAATTTTTACCTTTGATTCAGCAAATAAAAAGGCAATTCCATTTACAAGCCCTGCTGATTTTACTGCACCTGCAGCAAATGAAATTACCTCTACAATGATAAACGACCTCTGTGCAGGACCCGAGGCACCGCTTGTTGCCAGTGTTGCTTGCACAAGTGCTACTGCAACAGCAAAAGCCAATAGCCAACAATATATTGATCAGATAGTAGATTATATTCGAGGCGATCGAACATATGAAGATACTTTAAATACTCCAGACTTCCGTATTCGACAATCAGTTTTAGGTGATATTATTAATGCAACACCAGTTTTCGTCGGTACACCAAAACTACCTTGGCCTACAATTGATGATGCCACCAATAAATTTGGTGAAGGCTATCCTGCTCTCCCTATTGGTAGTGGCAAACGTTATTCAGACTATAAAACAGCTCAAGCTAATCGAACAAAAGCACTTTATGCATCGGCAAATGATGGCATGTTGCATGCGTTTAGAACTGAATCATTAGTTTCTGGTGGTATAAGGGAAAAAGCCGGTGATGAATTATTCGCTTATATTCCTTCTTTTGTTTTTTCAAATCAAACTAATGAAGGTCTCCACCATTTAGCCGAACCAACCTATTCACACAAATACTATCTTGATTTGTCGCCTACCTATACCGATGTTTATACAAAGGTTAGAGACTCTACTAATAGTCCATCGTTTGCGACACCATATCCAGCTTGGCATACGATTCTAATTGGTGGTACGCGCGGTGGTACGAAGAAAGGAATTTTTGCTCTTAATATCACTGATCCCGCTACTATTACAGAAGCAACTGCAGCAGATACAGTTCTTTGGGAATTTACAAATAGTGATGATGCTGATCTAGGCTACACCTACAGTAAACCAACGGTTGCTTTAACCAATGCTGTTGATGTTAATGGACATCATCGTTGGGCTGCTATTTTTGGAAATGGTTATCAAAATGATAATAGCGTTGTTTCAAATGGCTCAAGCTGTAGCGCACAATTATTTATTGTTTTCATTGATGGTGGTCTTGATGGAACCTGGACATTGGGTACCGATCCAAGTACTGCCGATTATATGAAAATTGATACTCAAGTGGGCACAACTGCGGCAGGCAACTGTAATGGCTTATCAACACCTGCTCTCGTTGATACCGATGCAGATAAAGTTGTTGATCGTATTTATGCCGGTGATGTACAGGGTAACATGTGGGCTTTTGATCTAACTTGCGGAGGCACTTGTGCCTTTGATGTCGCCTATAGTCAAGGCGCTACACCTAAACCATTATTTACTGCAAAAGATTCTCTTGGTGTTGCACAACCTATTATGGTTAAACCAAGCATTGCAAGAAATACTGCTGTAACCACTACTACTTCTAATAAACCCAATGCATTAGTATTATTTGGTACTGGCCAATATCACACAAGTACAGACAGTGCCGGCACTACAAAAACAAATACTTTCTATGGTATATGGGATTCAGGTACGGGCAAGTTAACGGATAACCGACAAAATGATACATCAACAGGTAGCAAGCTCGTTGGACAAGTCCTAACAACACAAACAACAACCTTTGGTGATCTCCGGAATATTACATCGAATGTCATTGATTGGACAAAAAAATACGGGTGGTATATTGATTTAGCACCTCAAAACGGTACAACATTTGATGCTGAAGAACGTGTTGTCGTATCGGCTTCTATTCGTTCTGACATCGTATTCTTTAATACATTGATTCCTAACTCTCAAATATGTGGCTTTGGTGGTTCAGGTTGGTTAATGTCAGTGAACTTTGTAACCGGTGCAGAACCAGACTCGACTGTGTTTGATGTTAATGGTGACGGCGTTGTTGATAGCAATGATGATATCGGTGGTGACGTTGCCGTTGGCCAACGATTTGATGGTGTCCCTGCCAGCTCCAGTTTTATAGGAGACAATCAGTACACCCAAAGCAGTAAAATCAATGATCCTCTCTGCCCTAATGGTATTTGCAGACGTGACATTGCCACTACCGATGGGTTACGAGAAGGTCGACTTTCTTGGCGCGAACTTCGTGCCGATAACTAACAATAATTTAATTAAATCATTTTAAAGGTTTTTTAAAATATGAAAATAAAGTTACAAGCTGGATTTACTTTAGTTGAACTCATGGTTGTTGTGGGAATCATCGGGATTCTCGGCTTAGTAGGCTGGCCAATGTATTTAGAACAAGGTCGAACGAATAACCGTACCGATGCCATAATAGCAACAAATGCTGTCCATCTTGCTTTAACAAAATTTGAGTCAGATGCTGGTGGCTTCGCTTGGGCGACCCCACCAACACCTGTAACTGCATTTAATGCTCATAATCGCTATTTGCCAAATGTAGCGGGTATAGGTCTTGTTAGTGGAAACTCTGTAGCAGATAATATATGTACAACCGAACGAGGATTTCGCTGGGTACTCGCAAATGGACGATATGAATCATGTAAAGGCAACTACTCAATTGTCGTTGCCCTTGCTGGAGTAGGTCCTAATGGAACTGCCACTTCATATACAATCACAACAACAGCCATTGCAGGACTACCTCAAAGTAATGATTTCTGGTGTAATTCTTTTACCCTTACTAATAATGGTGTAAGAGGTCATAGTGCTATTGATGGTCCAGGAGCTAATGATCCCACGCCCGTAACAGATCAAGGTACTGCAGCAAATGTAGATGGGCCAATTCATTCGACTAAACGCTGCTGGGGCAGTTCTTAGGATTTTTTAAATTTAGGATACGGAGCAACATCGTATGAAACACATAATAACAGTTTTATTTTTACTCGCCGCACTAGGTATATCTCCGTCAAGTTATGCAAGTGGCTGTAGCTTAACAAAATCCTTATACGATGCAGGAAAATTCAAACAAGCTTTTAAAACTGCACAAACCTATAGTCGATATAATGATTCATGCGCCGATTTTTATTTAGGCCTTATGTATCTTAATGGTGAAGGTGTAAAATCAAATACAAGTAAAGGTAATGATTATATTCAAAAAGCAGCAAAAAATGGTTACCAACCTGCTATTGATTATTTGAATAACATGGCACCTTAAGATTTTATTATAAGTGGGAGTTATTACTTTAACTCTTTAGGCAAAGAAAAAACAACGGTTTCTTTTACTCCTTGGTTCTGAATAATGTTGTCTTTGGCAACACCCCATTCAGATAATTGCTCTAATACTTTCTCTACTAGAACTTCAGGTGCAGATGCACCTGCGGTGAGTCCAATTTTATTTTTATCTTTAAGCCAACTGCGATCAATTTCAGTTTCATTGTCAATTAAATAAGCAGGGATATTAAGACGATCGGCAACTTCTCTTAAACGATTGGAGTTAGAGCTATTTGGTGAACCAACAACTAGCAATAAATCACATTTCTCAACAAGATCTTTTACTGCATCTTGCCTGTTTTGAGTTGCATAACAGATATCATCTTTTTTAGGCCCTTGAATTTTAGGAAATCGTTTTCGTAATGCTTCAATTATTCCTGCTGTATCATCCATTGATAATGTGGTTTGTGTAAAGTATGCAAGTTCATTTGAATTATTAACGTTAAGATTTTCAACATCGCTTACTGTTTCAATTAAGTAAATCTGCCCACCTTGCGTATCATCAAATTGTCCCATGGTGCCTTCAACTTCGGGGTGGCCTTGGTGACCAATGAGAATACACTCTTGTCCTGTTTCACTAAAACGTGAAACTTCCATATGAACTTTAGTTACTAAAGGGCAGGTTGCATCAAAAACTTTAAAGCCACGTTGTTTAGCTTCTGTACGAATAGCCTGCGATACACCATGAGCACTAAAAATAAGCGTTGCCCCTTCAGGCACGTCAGACAAGTTTTCTATAAAAACGGCACCCTTGTCACGTAAGCAATCAACAACATATTTATTATGTACAACTTCATGTCTTACATATATCGGCGCGCCAAAAATAGTTAATGCACGTTCAACAATTTCAATAGCCCGATCAACACCGGCACAGAAGCCTCGGGGATTAGCGAGTAAGACTTCCATTAATGACTTTTCTCTTCCGTTGCATTACCTGCGTCTAAGTCATCATTGTCTGAAACTATTTCAGCTTGAACAAAATCACCTGACGCTATTGCATCTAAATGTGCTTGACTAGGTTTAATATCTACAATGTTTACATCAAAAGTAACAACAAAACCTGCGCAAGGATGGTTGAAATCAACGGTTACTTCAGTATCTTCAACTTTTTTAATTGTTCCGGGAACAGCATCCCCTGAAGGAGTTTCAAATTCAATAATTAATCCTTCTTCTAAATTAAATGACTCATCAAATTCTTCACGAGGCATGACATGGATACTTTCTTCATCCGGATAACCAAATGCATCTATAGGGTCGATCGATAGACATTGCGTATCGCCCTTCTTTAACCCATACAACATCATTTCAAGACCTTCGATTAAACTTCCATCTCCCATGGTAAAGGTAAGAGGTTCATTTGCATCGGTGCAATCGGCAACGGTACCGTCAGGTAAACTTAAGGTGAAGAACATACTTACTTCACTACCGGGACCAATTGTAATGGCACTAATATCAGTCATATTGAATACTCTATTTGTTATCGTTAATTTTAAGTTAGTTCAGAATTATTTTTTTTAAAGAAATTTGGGAATAGTGTGTCAATAATCAAAATAATTACACCTATCGTGATTGCAGAGTCAGCAATATTAAAAGCTGGCCATGAATATTGATGATAGTAAATTTCAATAAAATCGACTACATATCCAAACCTTACGCGATCAATTAAATTCCCAACCGCTCCACCTAAAATTAATGAGAAAGCCATTGCTTGAAATTTTTCTTCAGGTTTTAGCTTCTTAATCCAAAATACTAATACAATACTCACCACTAATGAGATAACTGTAAAAAACCAACGTTGCCATCCACCGGCATCACTCAGAAAACTAAATGCAGCACCTTCGTTATGCATTAAAGTAAAATTAAACATTGGCATAACAGCAACCGCTTTATACATTTTTAATTCTAAGGTTGCGTAGTATTTTGTTATTTGATCTGCAATAACAATAAGACCAGCAAGTATCATCCAATTACGCAAAATCTCTCTCCTCGCCAGTACCATCTACATTTTCAATACAACGCCCACATAACTCAGTATGCTTGGCATCAGTTCCAACGTCTTCACGTAAATGCCAACAGCGCGTACATTTACCCTCTTCCGCTTTTGTAACAGTAACCCAAATTTCATCATTACTGGTTAAGGTTGTGTGAACGCTATCACTTGGTGGAGCATCAGTAACTAATTCAACTGTAGCCGATGATGTAATAAGAACAAATCTTAATTCTTCTTTGAGCTTATCGAGAACGTCAAAGATTTCTCTTCCACAATAAATTGAAATTTTTGATTCTAATGCCGAACCAATAACTCCATCTGCACGCAAACGCTCTAACTCTTTATATACCGCATCACGAACTTCAGAAATTTTAGTCCAATCACTTAAAGAATTATCTGCCGATGTAATATCTGAAAAACAAGTTGGTAACGCATACCAGGTATTTAGAAATACAGATTCTTCACGCTTTGATGAATTACCTTGTGCGTCCATTTTATTTTCTGGCATTTCTTTCCATAAATCTTCAGCTGTAAAACTTAATATTGGAGCAATCCATAATGCCATTGCCTCAATAATATAATACATTGCTGTTTGCGAAGACCGACGACCATTACTTGATGCCTGCATGGTGTATTGACGATCTTTGGTAATGTCTAAATAAAAACTACCTAGTTCAATGGCGCAAAAGTTATGTACCATCTGATAAATACTATGAAAATCATATTCTTCATATGCAGCCAAGATTTGAGCTTGAAGTCGAGCTGTTTTTTCAATGGCCCATTTATCTAAATCAAGAAGATTGTCTACCGCAACACAATCCGTTGCCGGATTAAAATCATTTAAATTCGATAATAGGTAACGTGCCGTATTACGAATTCGTCGATAGGCATCTGATGAACGTTTTAAGATTTCATCTGACACCGTCATTTCTGCGGTATAGTCCGTTGCTGACACCCATAAACGAATAATGTCTGCACCTAAGTTCTTAATTACTTTTTGTGGCGCAATAACATTACCTTTAGACTTAGACATTTTCTGGCCTTTAGCGTCTACGGTAAAGCCATGGGTTAATACTGTTTTGTATGGCGCAACACCTTGCATAGCAATGGATGTTAATAGTGATGATTGGAACCATCCACGATGTTGATCGGAACCTTCTAAATATAAATCAGCCACAGGGTAGTCAGCCACACTTAACTGTTGATTCATTACTGAATAATGCGTTACACCTGAATCAAACCAGACATCTAATGTATCGGTTACTTTAAGATAATCATTTGCCTCATCACCTAAAATATCTTTTGGCTCTAAATCAAACCATGCATCAATACCTTGCTGTTCAATTTTAAGTGCAACTTGCTCAATAAGCTCTGAACTATTTGGATGTAACTTTGATGTTTCTTTATGTACAAACAAAGCAATCGGTACACCCCAGGTACGTTGACGAGAAACACACCAGTCAGGGCGGCCTTCTACCATTTTTTCAATTCGTGCTTCGCCCCAGGACGGCATCCATTTAGTTTCTTTGATTGCAGTAAGCGCATTTTTTCTAAGATTATTCTGGTCCATGCTAATAAACCATTGCGGTGTAGCACGGAAAATAATCGGTGTTTTATGTCGCCAGCAATGTGGGTAACTATGATTTAAAGCGGCATCGTGCACTAACTTTGCTTTTGTTTTTAATGTTTCAACAACGGAAGTATTCGCTTTAAATACATGTTGTCCTTCAAACAAAGCTGTCCCTTTTACAAAGGTACCGTCTGCACCGACTGGATTATCTACTTTTAGTTTATAACGTTGGCCAACAATATAATCGTCCTGACCATGCCCTGGTGCGGTATGAACACAACCCGTGCCTGCTTCATGCGTCACATGGTCACCTAGAATTACAGGCACTTCCCTATCATAAAAAGGATGAGCTAATTTTAAGCCTTCTAATTCTTCACCGATGCATTTCCCGGCAATTTTATAATCGCTTACATCATATCGTTGCATGGTATCTGCAACCATATCTGAAGCCAGCACGATACATTCCGGTACATGCTCATTAATGCCGTCTACAACGACTAAGCTATATTCAAATTTAGGATTAACGGCAACAGCCTGATTCGCTGGGAGAGTCCAAGGTGTAGTTGTCCAGATAACAACGGATGTGATTTTTCCTTTTAACAAGTCTGCATTTAAATCCGTACAACGAATTTTTAAAGCTTCGTCATCAAGCACTTCAAAACGCACATCAATGGCAGGAGATTTTTTATCTTCGTATTCTACTTCGGCTTCAGCTAAAGCCGAACCACAATCAACACACCAATGGACCGGCTTGGAACCTTTGTGCAAATGACCTGCATCAATAATCTTACCAAGGCTTCTAACTATATTGGCTTCGGTTTTAAAGTTCATGGTTAGATAAGGGTTATCCCAATCTGCAAAAACCCCTAAACGTTTAAAATCTTCACGCTGCCCATCAACTTGCTTTTGTGCATATTCACGACATGCTTTTCTAAATTCACTCGGAGAAATTTTAACACCGGCTTTGCCTTTCTTTTTCTCTACCATTAATTCGATTGGTAAGCCATGGCAGTCCCAACCAGGCGTAAAAGGTGCGTCAAATCCACTTAGTGTTTTTGATTTAACGATGATATCTTTTAATACTTTATTAACCGCATGACCAATATGAATATTGCCGTTCGCGTAAGGAGGGCCATCGTGCAAATAAAATTTAGGGCGGCCTTGCTGTTCTGAAATTTCACGCAGTTTTGCGTACAAATTAATATCGTTCCAGTGTTTTAAAAACTCTGGTTCACGATTTGCTAAATTGCCCCGCATTGGAAATTTTGTTTGGGGTAAATTTAAAGTATCTTTATAGTCTGCCACGATGTGTGTTTACCTTACTTTGTATGATCTAATTCTACGTATGTTTAATTACTTTTAAAAAATGCACGAGCATCTTCGACATCAATTGCAATTTGTTCTTTCAATAACTCTAAAGAGTCAAAGGGTAATTCTTCTCTTAACTTTTTCAGGAAACTTACATCTAGCTGCTTCCCATAAATGGTTTGATTAAAATCAAATAAGAACACCTCTAAAATTACTTTTTTACCATTTACCGCAGGTCGAGTTCCGATACTAGCAACGCCTTCGACAGGCTTGCCGTTTAATCCTTCAACGGTTACAACATAAATACCATGTAATGGTGTTACTTTACGATGTATATTAATATTTGCCGTTGGGTAACCTAATTCTCGGCCTAACTTCTCACCATGGACAACTCGTCCGGTCATTTTATAATGATGCCCCAACATTTGTTGCACATCATCAAACTGCCCAGCGATCAACGCATTTCTAATTCGAGTACTACTCACTCGCTCCGCTTCAACACTGAAGGTCGGCATATTAACAACTTCAAACTGATGTTGTTTACCCGCCTCCACTAAGTGCTGAAAAGTCCCTTCTCGATTTTTACCAAAACGAAAATCATCTCCAACAACAAGGTAACGAACACCTAGCCCTTTTACCAAAACCTTCTCAATAAAATCTTGATAAGGCATATTAGCCAGAGATTTATTAAACCTTAAACATAAAATCCGTTGAACCGCTTGTTGCTTTAACGCTTGTATTTTATCACGCAAACGCATCAGTCGAGCAGGAGCCGATTCTGGTGCAAAATACTCTAACGGCTGAGGCTCAAAGGTTATTACCGTACTAGGGCAACCAAATTGTTTTGCTTTGTCCGCTAACTGCTCAAGCACATGTTGATGGCCTAAATGCACTCCATCAAAATTGCCAATGGTTGCAACACAACCATGCTGTTTAGAGTCCAAATTACAGGAGCGTAAATTATATATACCTCTAATTAACTCCACGATTTTTGTCCTACAGCCCCATTATAAGTTCAGCGAAAACCCCATTATACCTTGCTATTGAAGATAGTTTTAGTTTTGCAAGCATATTAATTAGTCGAACTTTATGCCGTTTTTCTTGGTTTCGCTAAATCTTTAGGGCGAATACCTAAAATGAATAAGACTGCAAAATAGCTCAGCCCTCCAGCGACCACCAAAGCTAATAAATTCAATATTTGATCAATCAAACTCAAATTATACCATTCGGGGATATTACCCAAAATGATAAGCAACACACCAACCATCACTGAGCATGCCAGCGAAACTTGTAAGCTAAACTTAAACCAACCTTTGTTAGGTTGATGTACTTTCTTTTTAATTAATCCATGCCAGAGTAAATAAGCATTAATGGCGCCGGATGCGGCTGTCGCTAGTGCTAGACCCGCATGTAAACCATCAACATTCAATTTGTATAATGCGAAAACAAACACAACATTCAAGACCATATTACTCGCCATCGCAACAAGGCCAATTTTCATCGGAGTTTTGGTATCCTGGCGCGCAAAATATCCCGGCGCTAACACTTTAACCAACATATGAGCTAATAAACCAAAAGAATAAGCCTGCAAAGCAAAGGTCGACATATCAATAGCATCTACAGAATAGGCGCCATGCTGTAAAAAGGTTGCTAATAACGGTTTTGCCAATATAAATAAGGCAACAGCCGCTGGCGTTCCAATAATAATGACCCAGCGCATCGCAAAATCCAACATATGAGAAAACCCGTCAGCATCATCGGATGCATGTTTTTCAGATAAGCTAGGCAAAATGACGGTTGCTAATGCAATACCAAAGACACCTAAGGGAAATTCCAACATCCGGTCAGCATAATACAACCAGGTAATGCTCCCTGTAACGAGAAACGAGGCGATAAAAATATCGAATAGAAGATTAATTTGCATCACCGAGGATCCCATAATTCCCGGCAGCATTAACTTCATGATCCGTCTAACCCCCGTGTGCTTCCAACCCCACCGCGGCCAATGCAAGAAGCCTAGCTTGTATAAAAAAGGTAGCTGAAACCCAAACTGTAAAATGCCCGCAATAAACACACCCCAAGCAAGCGATTTGACGGGTACATCAAGATGAGGAGCTAGCCAGATTGCGCAACCAATAAGACTTAAATTTAACAAAATAGGAGTAAAAGCCGGCACGGCAAATTTACTATAACTATTCAAAACCCCTGCTGATAATGCGGTTAATGAGATAAACAAAATATAGGGAAAAGTTACCCTAAACATATCGGTAGTGAGCGCAATTTTTTCAGGTTGGTCGATATAACCCCATGCGATACCCATGACCACAACAGGAGCTGCGATTAGACAAACAAGCGATAACAGTATCAAAATACCCGCTAGCGTTCCCATCGTATGCTGTACGAGGTCAGCCACTTCGGATTTATCTTTGTGAACCTTGTACTCGGTTAAAACTGGCACGAAAGCTTGAGAAAAAGCACCCTCACCAAATAAACGTCGTAAAAAATTGGGAAGTTTAAAAGCAATGAAAAAGGCATCAGTCGCCTTGCCAGCACCAAAGTAATGCGCCATTACGATATCACGCGCTAAGCCTGATATGCGTGATAACAGGGTGAAAGCACTAACGATTAAGGTTGATTTAAATAGGCTCATGTATATTATAAACTATTGATAACAAAGAAGTTTTCTAAAAGAAGCCATAAAGTAAGGCTAAGTCATTGCAAATTAAGAACTTTTTCAAATTGCATCATACCTTATAATATTAATACTGTGTACATTGCTAAATGGCACTTAATTGTATTGACAAATAGGCCGAAAAGTCCCATTATACGCGGCTTTCTTGGTTAGACAGTTTATTTAGGAGAGCCACTTTGGCCAATACAGCGCAATCACGTAAACGTGCCCGTCAGGCAGAAAAACGACGTCAGGGTAATACCGGCTACCGTTCTATGTTCCGTACTTTCATTAAAAATTTATTAGCCGTGATTGAATCGGGTGATAAAGCTAAAGCTCAAGAAGCTTATAAAGAAGTAACTTCTGCTATTGATAAAACAGCGAATAAAGGCCTTATTCATAAGAATAAAGCAGCTAACCAAAAAGCGCGTTTAAATGCTCGCTTGAAGGCCATGTCTTAATACTCTTGTTTTAGGAATACTAAAGAGCCGATTATTTCATAATCGGCTTTTTTTATGTTAAAAAAATATTGCTAGCAAGGGCTCTAAAAAAGCGTGTTAATCAGTTCGCAAGTTTCATCTAACTTTGCTGCGGCGAGCAAATAGCATTCACAATTTTCTGCAATTTTTGACGCTGCAGCCAACCCATCCTTTTCGTGTGCCAACTGATTAAGTCCATTAGCATATATATTCATGCATGCAGCAGCACTACTTAACTTCGTTAATACCGGCACAGTATTATCTGCAGAATATTGCACAATAATAACTTTTGTTAGTGGCAATGCCTCTAAGTGTGCACGACAAGGTAGAAACTCCACTGGCACATGCATTGTATGCGCCGTTTTTAAAGTTTCTTCAGGGAGAGGATATAACGGAGGGTGGGACTTTAAGCAGACTGCATGAGGATAAGGAGATACATGCATTGTGTCCAAATTAATCGGAGCTAACTCGTCACTTAAATAATTAAAGCCGTTATTTAATAAACCCCAAGTTGTCGTAGATTTGCCAGCTCCGGATTCACCGGTTAATAATACTACTTTCCCCTGTTTTTCTAATGCCGCTCCATGCATAAAGAAAAGGCTGCCACATAAATGCTGCATTTCAATCGTTATATCTTTTTCAAGCCAATACACTAAGGAGTATAAGTCTTCACAGTGTATTTCATGAACCTGATTCCGAATAATGCTATAGGTTGATTCTGAAGTCCCCTGTACTAGATCGTACACAAAATCAAAACTGTCAACATGCCCATCAAATTGAAAGCAACCAAAATTAGCTATAATGGCATCATAAATTATATTATTTTGGCAATTGATCTGGAGAAATTTATCAAATATTTTTAATGTGCAAGTTTTCATAGTTAGTCATTTAAAAAAAGTAAAAAAAAACGCAATCATTATGATTGCGTTTTTAATATTTATTGAAACTTTTACTTATGGTGCACCGCCGCCTGTTGCATTACCTGAGCCATAGGCAGCAAATGATGCTGTCATTCCCATCGTTACTACAACTGGTGTGATATAAGCAGTTTTCTTAATGAAGTCACGACGTGATTCAGTTTTTTGTTCTTCAGATACGTTTTTAGTTTCTTCGCTCATCTTAAATCTCCAAAATTATTTGTTAGTCCAAAAGTTTTAATTCTTTAAATTGTTGTAGCACCCTAGCTAAATCCGTTTTTGCTGTTGCTTCATCAATATCATACGTCTGAATCAACTGTTCGGTTATAGCATTGATATCAAGTCCAGATTCAATATATTGCCATATAGCACCTGCAACAGAGTTAAGTTGATGAATCTGACCGTTGTCTTTATCTAAAACTACAAGCTCGCCATCAATCTCCTGGCTGCTTAAATTTTCTCGTACTGATAAACTCATCTCTAACTCTTTTCTATTAATATACATTAGACCAAAGTTACTGTTTCAGGTCAAATAACAGCTCTATCAGGAAATATGCTAAGCTAATTAAATTACAATAAAAACAATAGGTTAATAAATTTAAAATCGAGGCTCATTAACCCAAACGGGTTAACCCATTAAAATGAATAGTCAAAACAGCGAAATTTGTACACTTTTAAAGAGAATGGTCTTTAAAGATTCAGATGAAAGCCCTTTCACAATATCTCCCAATATTACCGAATGGGCGATTCAAACGCGCTTGGGCTCCTGTCTGATTGACTACTTAGATACGAATCATTTTGACAAAAAACTAACAACATCATTGAACGCTGAATCTTTAACTGCAAAGTTTTGGTTTCAAACACAATATCAAGCAACTTTAGAACTCATTGCTGAGCTAAATAAAAATAATATCACTCCAACTTTACTCAAAGGGATGTCGATTAGTACCGAGCTTTATCCCAAAGCGCATTATCGAAGTATGCGAGATATTGATATTCTAGTTAAAGATCATGAAATTGAGATAGTAGAAAGCATCATGCTCAAGTTAGGCTACACGCAATCTTCTCATTTACCTCTTTCATTTTACGAAACACATCATCACACCATACCTTGGCAGCACAAAAAAAATGATATTTGGTTTGAGATACATCGAAAACTGTTCCCACAAACATCCGCTTGCTCCAACACAAAGACTTTTCAACTTAGTACTATTAACAATGAAAAAATCACATCGATAATCGATGACAAAAATGATTCTTTACAAGTGTATAGATTAAGTAATGAGTTACAGATAATTTATATTGCTGCGCATTGGGCTGAGTCATTTAAGCAAATCGGCGGGCTATTTGCTTTTATCGATACTGCGCTATTGATTAATAACACCCCTATTAACTGGAAAAAGTTAACCAGCTTCGCAAACTATCCTTATATTGCTAATTATACGTATATTGTTCTAGCCAATCTTATAAAGAACAACCTCATTGATAGCTTGACAAATTTACAACACTTAAATCAAATCAAACACTCATTAAGTATTGTTGATGTTTGGGTGCTTAATAAAATTATTTCTCGATATTTATTTAATGGGAAATCATTTGGGAAATTCCTATCGGTTGATAATATATCTATACTTTGGAACTTATTCATTAGCAATAAGAACCCTTTTAAAAAAATATTTCTTGCGCCTATTTACATTATATTCCCGCCAAGATCTGAGCAAAGATTTAATATTTCATTTCAATTATCAAGAATAAAAAATTTACTATTCAAATCTGCTGGTTAAATCCACTTATTACCACTACAGTAAACGGATAAGGAATTCACACGATGTCATGTTGTTGCCCACACAGTAAAGCAGCAGGAAAGTTTTTTTCTTTTTTTGCCAAGTCCTATCGTCGTCGTTTTCTCAAAAAAGGTTTTGAGCCTTCACAACAACAATTATTTGATGGGATTACTAAAGCTGGCTTTAAAGATAAAACATTACTTGAAATTGGCTGTGGTGTTGGCCATTTTCATCAAACATTACTTGAACATGGAGCACTATCATCTATTGGTATCGAACTCGCGGAACAAATGTTAGTTGAAGCAAAAGATTGGGCAAGACAACGTAATTTAAGCGGGAAAACAACATACATTGAAGGTGATTTTATTGATATCGCAAACACCATAAAACCTGTTGATATTGTTATAATGGATAAAGTTGTTTGCTGTTATCCCGATGCTGATGCACTAATCCATCGTTCAATAGAAAAGTGTATTGATAGTATTGCGCTCACCTATCCACGAAATAAGTGGTATACAAAAATTGGTACTCAGTTCTTAGCATTAATCATGAAACTTTTAGGTTCAAGTTTTCGGCCTTATGTACATGATCCAATACAAATTGAGCAATGGATTGAGAACCAGGGATTTAAGAAGTTATACGAAAAACAAACCATTGTCTGGCTAACACAAGTCTATCAAAAAGATAAAGTCATTAAGTAGAGATAAATTATGCGCGGTTATGTTCCACCTGATCCTCAGACAACAGTTTCCAATATGGAATTTGCCATTGTTTATGCGCCTCGGCGCAAAGCAAATAGAAACCGAATTCCCAAAAGCTGCGTAGAATTAAAAGGAAACAAAGAAGAAGCTTTAGCTCAATCGAAGCCAGAATCGAATCGATATGCAGCACAAGTTTTAGGTCCTTCTAAATCGTCAGAAGGACAATATATTTTTTATGTTATGGAATGGCTAGAATAACAATACGACTAAGAATTATAAAGCTAACATTTTAGCAGCTTGTCGAATATCTTCTTGAGCTTCATGCAATATTTCAAAACTTGATTGAGGCCCTAATTTACTAATTCCCAATTTTTTAAATGCTGGAATATCCACTAAGTGTGGAATGTTTTTACTTTGCTGCGTATTCCCGTACATACTATGAATATTTGCCACAATGATAATATCGGCATAATCAGACTCGGGTTTACCATCTTTAAACCAATCATCAAAATGTTCAGGTATTGATATAAGCTCCTCATCAAAATTCCATTTTTCTAAAACTATTCTGCCAACCTGACCAGAAATTTTATTGATAACACGCTCGATAATAAGCTGATTGCCACTAACTTCTGGGATACGACTCAAATAATTAATTATAGGCAAGGTACCAATTTGCGAAATCAACCCACCCAGCATGGCTTTCTCAGCCTGCTTCCCCTTAACAATTGATCCAATAACATAACTTATCGCACCAATGCGTCGGCTTTTATCAAGAATTTTTGATAATTGCTGTTTAATTTGATGATTAGGAGTAGCAAACATATTGTTTACAGCAATACAAATAACAATATTTTGGACGACATGTAATCCAAGTCTAGCAACGGCTTCCATACAACTAGAAGTTAAACGGTAACCTGTGAACATAGACGAATTTGCAATTTTTATAACATTTGCAGCGATGTTTGGATCCATCTCAATAAGCTTAGCTATTTGATTTAATCCTTTGTTAGGATCATTTACTGCATTTCTTACCTTTAAGGCAATATCAGGTAATGATGGAATATCAATATTTCCACGTTGGCAAGCCTCGAGTATTCTATCTTCAATTTTTAACGATGTAGTATGATTCATTTACTATATTACTTAATATTAATCTGATAGTTTTTATTCAACAAAAGTTTTCTGCCATGCTGGATGCTTCAGAATTAATTCTAAAGCTTGATGTAATAAAGCTTTACCAGGATCACGTTGATGCCATGTAGATGCACCGGAAGGATGAGGCAAAGGTATAATATCCACTATCTGTCCATAATACTCAAGATTAAATGATTGACCAATAATTTGATCAAGTTTTTCAACCTCCATTATCTGACTTATCGCCAGCTTACCTACAGGAATAATTAGCTCGGGCTTTAGAATAGTAATTTCTTGCTTTAACCAATTAGAACATTTTTGAATTTCTTCTTTATCGGGTACGCGGTCACCACCCTTAGCAATATTTTTAATTATTTTTTTACCTGGAAAACATTTACACACCGCAGTCATGTAAATTCCATCACGAAACAATTCTTCATTTACCCCTATTAAAGAAAACCACTTAAATAAGGTTTTGCCGGCAGTCCATGCAAATGGCTTTCGAATATCTATTTCTTTAATTCCCGGAGCTTGTCCAATCAATAAAATTTTAGACATAACCGGATTACCAACAACTGGCTTGCTTTGCATCTTCTCACAAAGATGGCATTTTTTAATTTGTGAATTTAGACGCTTTAAGGGGAGTTGAGACATACTAACAATAAGAAAATGTTACTTCGTTACTTTTCATATTTTTTAACTAAAATGCCTTCATCGCCACAACACGAAGCAGCACATATTTTTACAGCATGAATTGAATCCGCATCACCTTGTAAAAACTCACTGATAGGTAAATTATCAGTAGCACAATCACAACCCTTATCATCGTATTTGTAAACATTCGTTAAGCCAATATCTTTTGCCGCATCAAATACTTGCTTCATAATTAAAGATGGCGTTGGCTCAATATGACTTAATTTATAGGCAGGGAAAAATTTGGTTATGTGCCAGGGGCTATCTTCACCTAAATTTTCTTTAATCCATTGAGCAATGCGCGTTAACATTTCTAAATTATCGTTTTTTGTTGGAATAATATTGGTACGGGTTTCTACATGAATACCTAGATCATGTGCTTTTTTAATTGATTGTAAAATATCATCTACTGATGATTTTTTACAGATATCATGATAAAAGTCATCGTCAAAACTTTTAATATCAGAACACAGCACATCAATATAAGGCGCAACAACTTCTAATGCTTCATCTGTTATAAAACTATTTGACACATAGAGTATATAAAGACCTTTTTCTTTTGCTACTTTAGCAACATCAACAATATATTCTAACCATACGGCAGGTTCAGAATATGTAAAGGCAATACCCTGCACATTAAAACGTAATGCGGTTTCAACAAGTTTTTCTGGAGTAACGTAAGCTGCTGTCGATTGCCCTTTTGCTAATTCATCAAGCGCTTCAACGCCCCATGAAATTTCTAAATTATGACAACCATCGCATCGAAAGCTACAGCCATAACTTCCCACTGATAGTACTTTTGTTCCTGGACGAAAATGTTTAACTGGTTTATCTTCAATATTATCAATATCGATAGCAGAAATAATACCATACGAAAGATTATATAAAGTACCATTTCGATTCACATGTGCCTGGCAAAAACCACGTTGGCCGTGACTTAAACGACAACGCCATGAACATAAGTTACAACGCGTTGTTCCATCATCCAATTTTTCTTGCAGCATGGTTTCAACAAGCTGATAATGTTCTGGTCTATTTTCTAAGCTACTCATTTTTTATTCCGTATAATATAAATATTTTATGTTAAACATTCTGCTTCGATAGCTTCCACAAAGGAGCCACTATCACATTTAAACATGCATACGCTTCGCGTAAAGCTTGCTCGACTTGCTTAAAGCTAGGGGCTTTAGCAAAAACAAAACCTAAATAACTATTTCCCTCAGGTAAAGGAACAAGCTCATACCCGTCACGCAACTGAATATTAATGTCTTCAATAAACTCAATTTTACTGGCTTCAAGTAAACCCTCTACCCGTTTTAAAATACCCGACTGAGTCACCGGTATCATTAAAACTCCGGCTGCCGTTTCAGAAAAGGTGTTATCTGAAGCACAGCCTATAGCCTGTTTTAAAACGATATCTTCTAACGTACAACCTAGGCCATATTCAAGAATATCACTACATAAGCCGCCAATCGTTCTGGCTGCCATTTCAATTAAATAAACTTGTGTGTCACGTAAACGACATTCCGCATGTACCGGGCCTGTTTTAATACCGTACGCATCGCAAGCGGATTGGACCACTTGGCAAACTCTCTCAACCGCAGCTGAATCTAAGCGTGTAGGAGTAATATAAAATGTTTCTTCAAAAAATGGACCGTGCAAAGGATCCGGTTTATCAAAAATAGTAAGTAACTTAAATTTTCCTTTATCCACAATACCTTCAACGGCAATCTCATCACCGTGTATGTATTCTTCAAGTAAAACCCATTCTCTTTCAAATGATTCTAAGTTTATCTGCGTATCTAATATTTTTTCTATACGCTGGGCAGCAACGATTAATTCTTTTTGATTATTAACTCGAATAACACCACGACTTGCAGATAGTGCAATAGGTTTAAGAACTAACGGGAAATTTAAGTCATCCTGTTCAGTCATTAATTTATTTAAATTGACTAAGTGATAAAGAGGGATCGGTGTGTTGTTTTCTTTTAAGGCCTCGCGAGCTAAATCTTTTCGTCTTGCCAGTCTAGCGGCGTTTACATCGTTATGTGACAAGTTGTAATGCTTGGCAACTTTGGATGCTATCTCAATCACCGAATCATCGGTTCCAATAACAACTCCAACATTGCTGTTAATAGTTTCTTTTAAAATTATTTCTAGTGCTAAATCAGCTTGATTAAATTTTACATGAATACCTTGCGCATATTCGGAGACAATTGAATACTCTCCTTCCGATGCAATAATAACATTTAAATTTAAGCGCGAAGCGGCTTGAATATACCGCATGGTACGATAACTACCATGCGGAGCAATTAATAGAAGACTTTGTTTGCGAGGAGAAACCTGCTGTTCTGCCTGTATATCTAAAGACGTGGGGAGAGACACAGCCGAGATCATCAATATAAATATTTAATGCTATGGCAAAGTCGCAAGGACTAAAACTTAGCCGCCGCCACAACCAGAACAGCCACCCGAACCACCAACCGCTTTAAAGACATTGTTAAAAACAAACGATGCATTTAGGCCATCATTGGTATAATCAATATCACAACCTTTCAGGTACGAAAGTGCTACGGCATCAACAACGACCTTAAAACCATCACCTTCTAAAACTTTATCATGAGGATTAATTGTTTCAGCATATGTCATGCCGTAAGTCATACCACCACAACCACCACCAGAAACAAAAACCCGAATACCTTCAATAGGATCATCTGAAGAACCAATTAAACCTGCAAGCTGTTCGCCAGCAGTTGCTGATACTTTTAATTCATCACCAATAATACTTGTATTAAATTCTGCAACGACTGCATTCATGTTCATTCTCCTTGTTCGGATAAAATTGTTCGTTCAAACTAACTATATATAGAGTAAATGATACCATATATTTTGGATTCAACCCCCTATTCAATATTAATATTTTACATTTCCCCTTATAATTCAAGGTTATACCTCCTTTACGGGGTTGACCTAATAACCAGAGTCTGGATAATGCTATCCCTATTTATCAAATATTTTTCAGTTAACGTATATCCTAAGCCGATGTAGTTGTTTAAACTACACTACTAATTTTGAGGTAATAATTATGTCACGTATGGTTTTTTGTCAGCACCTAAATAAAGAAGCCGAAGGCTTAGAATCTGTTCCAATGCCGGGCGATTTAGGAATACGTATTTATGAGAATATTTCGTATGAAGGTTGGACGAAATGGCTAGAACGACTTACTTCAATCATTAACGAAAACGGACTAAATACAGCAGATCCTGCTGCGATTCAAATAATTGAGCAACACATGATAGGTTTCTTGTTTAAAGAGGGTGAAATGGGAACTCTTCCTGAAGGATTTCAAGCTAAAGGTGGCAAGTAATACAGCTACATCCCTAAAGATATTTAACTCATGAAATTTTGTAGCCAATGTGGTCAAAGTGTCGAGATAAAAATACCTGATGGTGACAATCGCGAGCGTCACGTTTGTACTCACTGCAACACTATCCACTACCAAAATCCAAATATCGTGGCCGGCTGTCTTCCCGTTTGGGAAGACAAAGTTTTACTCTGTAAGCGCGCGATAGAACCTCGTCATGGTTTCTGGACTTTACCCGCAGGTTTCATGGAAAATGATGAAACGCTTGAACAAGCTGCCTCTCGTGAATCCGTTGAAGAAGCTAATGCCAATTTAGAAATAACCTCACTCTACACCGTTATTAGTCTTCCTCATATCAACCAAATTTATATGTTATACCTGGCAAACCTTGTGGACTTGAATTTTTCTGCTGGTATCGAAAGTCTTGACGTGCAGCTATTTACTGAAGAACAAATCCCTTGGGATAATTTAGCTTTTCGTACTATCGACTTCACCTTGAAACGTTATTTTGAAGATAGAAAAAAGAATCACTTTCCACTACATAGTAGTTTTATTGAAAAACATAATCGTTATCAAGAATAACGACTAAAGTTTTCTATAACCAACAATGCTAACCCATGCTTAAATTTACCGAACTCTCGCTACGCCGTGGCACTAAAGAATTATTGCATGGAGTCAATCTTACCATTCATGCTGGACAGAAAGTGGGTATTACCGGTGGCAATGGCGTTGGTAAGTCGAGTCTCTTTTCTTTAATACTTGGCGCTTTACATGCTGATGAAGGAGATGTTAGTTTTCCAAAAAAAATTAAAACCGCACACGTTGCACAGGAAACACCAGCTTTAGACAAACAAGCAATCGAATACGTATTAGATGGTCATATTGAGCTTCGAGAGTTAGAAGCAAAAATCACATTAGCTGAACAACAAGATAACGGTGAAGCCTTAGCTCACTATTATAGTGAAATGGAAGCCATTGGTGGCTATAGCGCCAATAGTCATGCCGCAACGCTATTACATGGTTTAGGCTTTACTTCAGAGCAAGAAACGCATTCAGTAAAAAGTTTTTCCGGTGGTTGGCGTATGCGTTTAAATTTAGCCCAGGCACTAATACGTACCTCCGATATGTTGCTGTTAGATGAGCCTACAAATCACTTGGATCTCGATACCGTTATCTGGCTTGAAAATTGGTTACGCCAATACAAAGGGACGCTATTATTAATTTCTCATGATCGAGATTTTTTAGATAATGTAGCAACCCATATTGCCCATATCGAACACCAGCAAATTCGCTGTTACACCGGAAATTATTCTGCCTTTGAACTTCGCCGTGCAGAATACCTCGCCACACAACAATCTGCTTATGAGAAACAGCAAGTTGAAATTCAACATATGCAGGAATTTGTTACACGCTTTAAAGCGAAAGCGACTAAAGCACGTCAGGCACAAAGCCGTGTAAAAGCTTTAGAGCGGATGGAAAAAATTGCACCCGCACATGTTGACTCGCCGTTTCATTTTAAATTCAAGACGGCAGAAAAAATACCTGATCCACTTATTAATTTAAACAAAGTAGACATTGGTTATGCTGACAAAACCATTCTCAGCAATATTAAATTTATACTTCACCCAGGTAACCGTATTGGGCTACTCGGGCATAATGGCGCAGGTAAGTCGACACTGATTAAATTGCTTGCTGAGGATATTCAAGCTCAGCAAGGGGATATCCATTTTGCAAAAGAACTTAAAATTGGTTACTTTGCCCAACACCAACTTGAACAACTCGATTTAGATGCAAGCCCACTCTTGCATCTTCAACGCATCGATAAAAAAGCCACCGAAAGTGATTTACGAAAATATCTAGGCGGTTTTGCTTTTAATAACGATATGGCACTTTCTCCTGTCGCCCCATTTTCAGGTGGAGAAAAAGCTCGATTAGTTTTAGCCATGTTGGTTTACCAAAAACCCAATCTATTGTTGCTCGATGAACCCACCAACCATTTAGATTTAGAAATGCGCCACGCACTAACCATTGCAATGCAATCCTTTGAAGGCGCTATGATTATTGTATCGCATGACCGACATCTATTAAGAACAGTAGCCGACACATTATTTCTCGTCGCGCATGGTGGTGTTGAACCCTTCGATGGCGATTTAGAAGACTACAAACAATGGATTAGTAATGAAAATAAATTACAAAAAACACACGCCACTGAAAGCAAAGTTCAAGAGAAGTCATTAAGCCAAACTCCATTAAGCTCAAAACAAAACATTTCAAAAAATCGGGCGCAAATAAAGCCATTAGAAAATAAGCTTAGAAATTTAGAAAAAAAACAGGAAAAGCTCACCTCTAAAAAAGATGATATCGACTCTAAATTATCAGTTGACTCTATCTACGATCCTAATAATAAAGAAATGCTCGACACTTTGCTCACAGCACAAAACGAAATAACAATAGAATTGGAAAAAGTTGAAAGTGAATGGATGGATATAAGTGAAGAACTTGAAGAGCTCTCATAAAAACAGTGGATTAATCTGGTTGTTCCCACCCTTCTAATATTCCATCACACGTATCCATTAATTGCTGATGTAAATTATTTATCTGAGTCACGTCGTTTTCCTTTATAGCCTCTTCCATTTTCATAGCCGCGTGAGTTATACGATTATAAAAATCCATCGTATGCATGACAGTATTTAATAACACTCTAATACACTAGGAAGTGTGACAACAATCACACTCACATGACTGCTTTATTCTATTATAAATATGTTATCTTTAAGTATTATTAATATTACTTAATAAACTTACCCTACGAACATTCGGATTCAGGCTATGTTAGAACTGATTGAGAATTTAAACAGCTTCCAGCACCGCTCACCTAAATTGTATTTAGGCTTGGTGGTTAGTTGTGCGGTGTTGGGTACCTTTTTTCTTTCTCTAATACCTATTTTCGGAATAAAATTTTTAATATCAAGTCTAGCGACCATTTTCAGTATAGAGACTGCTTCGGATCTAATGGTTTTATTTTACCAAGTGCCTCTCTCAGCTTTATGTTTTTATCTTAGTTATCAGTTTGTATTGATTCAATTAATATCACCTAAAACATCTGATATATACATATCTATTAATAAAAAGAAAACCCCCAAACTCCTCGCCTTAATTAATGAATTAGAGCAACACTTTAATGTTAAAACCTTTGATAATATATTCTTAACAGATAAATATGCAATTAGCACACATATTTCACCCGTGTATTGTGTACCTCAATTAGGTGAAACAACGTTACAAATTGGCTTACCTTTAATGCAAACAGTATCCGCAGATCAATTCAAATCTCTACTTGCTCGCCGTATTGGACAGTTGTCGCTTTTAAAAAATCCTATAACAGGTAGGATCCATCTGTTTAGCGATATTCTTAACCAATACTTTACGACATGCAAACAAAGTACTCATTGGTCTTATATCCCTTTCTTTTATTATTTCCGTTCATTTCAGAATCTATTCAATGCCATATCCTTTTACGCAATTAGAATGGATGAATTACAAGCGGACCAATACGCCATTGAAATAACCAATGAAGAATCTTTTTCTCAAACATTATCTCAAACAATTTTAGCGAGCCATTACTTAAAAAATACTTTTTGGGTATCAATGTACAAACTACACCGACAATACTCTAATAAAGCCATCTACCCACATGCCAATATGGCCGTTTCCTTTGCTCAAAGTGTTAATAAAGAAAAATCAAGAACGTTAATTAATCAACACTTCCAACAATTGTCTAATTTTGAATACCCAACACCTTTATTACGCACACGATTACTTGAGTTAGGATTTGAAAGTTACAGCCTGCCTGAATATTTAGAAACAACTGCTGCAAATATTTATCTTGATACTGCTTTGCCGAAAGTCACTAAAATTTTTGATCAACTTTGGTTACAACATATTAAGTCACAACATGAAACATCAGCCCAGCTAGATAGTAATGAACAACGATTAAATATTTTATCAATAAAAATTTCCGAGCAACCTTTGTCTGCATCTGAAACTTGGGAGTTAGCGGTTCTCACTGAAAAAATAAAAGGTTACTCATTCGCAATACCGATTTATAAAAAAATACTTGAACGTAATCCTATGCATGCAAAATCGATGTTTGCAAT
>Ga0316204_10003439_pt1 | contig 31735 bp, 31 predicted proteins | sample 6monrhotite_MG_2_FD_205661 | JGI IMG/M metagenome (GOLD analysis project Ga0316204, IMG submission 205661) | Microbial mat bacterial communities from mineral coupon in-situ incubated in ocean water Damariscotta River, Maine, United States -... | ecosystem: Environmental > Aquatic > Marine >... | reverse complement strand
GCTTGCCTTACCTGCTGTGGATGCCAACTTCACTGGTGAGGTGGTCACTTTGTTGCAGGAGTTATCACAAGGTCAAGCCGATGACTTTGGTATTTCGGTACTCGATCTTAGTGATATAGAGCATCCCGTGTACGCCGAACATCGTGCCGACGTGCGCTTCAACCCCGGTAGTGTTGGCAAGCTGGCTGTGGCAATGGGTATTTTCCAGGCACTTGCCCAAGCATATCCCGACGATATTGATGCTCGCCAGCGGGTACTTCGGGAATCGCAGATCGTGGCCGATGAGTTTATTCGTAAGGATCATCACAAGGTCCCGTTCTGGAATTCACAGCAGCAACGCCTGTATAGCCGCAAACTTCTTGAAGATGATACGGCCAGTCTCTGGACTTATCTCGACTGGATGCTTTCCGCCAGTTCCAATGCCGCTGCCTCTATGAGCATGAAGCACATGATGCTGTTGTCGCAGTTCGGTCGTGACTACCCGCCTGATAGTGAAGGAGAGCGAAATTATTTCAGCCAGACCTCGCGAGCAGAACTTGGCAAGCTGCTAGCACGTGCCCTCCGCAACGGACTCAACGCCAGCGGTGTGGACGACAATAATTTTCGTCAGGGTGGTTTCTTTAGTTCAACGGGTAAACGACGGGTGCCCGGACTGAACAGTTACGCCACGCCCCGCGAATTGATGCGTTTTCTGTTACATCTCGAACAGGGTAAGGTGGTGGATGATTTTTCCAGCCGTGAAATCAAGCGTCTGCTGTATATGACTCAGCGACGTATTCGCTATGCCTCATCGCCGGCGCTTTATGATGCAGCGGTGTACTTCAAGTCGGGTTCCTATTATCGCTGCAGGAGGGAAGCAGATTTCAAGTGTCGCAAATACCGGGGTAACGAGCTGAACTTGCTTAATTCAGTGGCGACAGTCGAATCGCCAGCCGGCAAGCCTGACGGGCTGTTTTACATGGTGGTGATAACATCGAATGTGTTAAAGAAGAATGCAGCGTTACTGCATCAGAATATCGGGACGCGATTACATCGTTTAATTGAGCGACGCCACGCGGTCAGGCCCTGACTCCATGACAATATCATCCATGGCGACAATAAGTTGTTCCATCCAGCGGCCACCCTTGCTGTTGTTGGCGAGTGCTACGGCGATGTAACGGTGACCATCACGTTCGACGATAGCACTGTCGGCATGCCACTGTCTCCAGCTGCCTGACTTGCGGTAGATCTTTGACCCCGGGCGGTAATGGCTCAGGCCTTTGACAAACTTGTGGTTGATGCCCGGCTTGCTAAGGATCGCCATCATTTCGCGAGTCAATTCCGGGGAGACCAGACGGCCGGATTCTAGCAGGTAATAGAAGCGCGCGACCTGAAATACGTTGGCACCATGAGACAGGTGATGCAGCGGGTCACGTTTGAATGCTGCGCCCTTGCCATATTCCTTGCCAACCCAGAGACCGCCGTCCTTATTTTTGTCATACAATGCATAACGGGGTGACTGCAGTAGATCTGTGAGAAATTTCTTGCCGACTCGGTTGAGCATCTCGGTGGCAGCACGATTTGATGAATGACGGATCATTTGCACGAGAGTTGCACGAGTCTTCTCATCGAGTTCCATATCACCGCGCTCGATACGTGCAAAGGCGCCGAGCAGAATGGCGATCTTGGGCAGGCTGGCGGCATACATCATGTCCTTGCCATTGATAGAGGCGAAACGCGGGTGCTGTTCGTCGGTGATATCGACGAGGGCGACGGCAAGTTTGCCGTTACGGGCCGCCTTGTTGAGGTGAAGCTTAGTAAGGGCATGTTCGAGGTCTTTTTGCAGACCAGCATCTTTGTTGTCGGCCAGGAGTGTCGGGCTGCGGCCGGCACTAGCTGGCGCAGCGGCAAATGCCGCCAGAAGTACTGCTATAGAGAGTTTTTTCATTAACATATTAATTATAAGTATAGTGCTATTTATCTTTCTCGCATAGAACTGCTTCACACTGCTATTATTGATTTTAAATGAAATTTCCACCTCAGACCTCTTCATCTCCCGGCCAGCTGGCGCACCCCAGTCTGCGTACAGCCGTATTATTTGCCAATTTCTTCTTGATAATCATGGCATTATACCATCTCAAGCCCGCTAGCCGTTCACTCGTGCTTGAGGCGCTGGGGTCAGATTCTCTACCTTATATATGGATTGCCTCTGCAGTCAGCCTGTTCCTGCTTATCAGTCTGTATCACCGTATTCTTGATCATTACAGTCGCCTGCAGGTAGTGTTGGGCAGCTGTGTGGTATTCATTCTCTCGCTGGTGCTGATTCGGGTGCTGCTGATATTCCCCAGCAAACTGGTACCGGTCGTGTTCTACGTGTTCGTGGATATTCTCGGCGTGGTCCTGGTCGAACAGTTCTGGAGCCTGACCAACACTATTTTCAGTACCAAGGAAGGTAAACGCTGGTACGGCATGGTAGGAACCGGTGGGTTGGTAGGAGGAATGGCGGGCGGCGGTGCCGCAGCATTGCTTATCAACTATACCCCGCTGCAAACACCAGATCTGCTGCTGGTTGCGGCACTCATCATCGGCATGATTTATGCGTTGACCCGCATGATGGCGCGTTTCAGGATGTATGGGGTTGAGCAGAGGCCTGATATCTCGCCAACAGAAAGCAAAAGCGGTTGGCGTGCAATGAGTCACAATCGTTACCTGCTGTTGATCGCCGCCGCATTGTTGATGGCGCAACTGGTATCGCCGCTGGTTGAGTACCAGTTTCTGAGGATTATCGAGTCGCAGTATCCCGATCGTGAATCCCGCACTGCAATCCTGTCGTTGTTTTTTGGTCTGATGAACGCGGTATCGATCTTTGTGAATATCCTGGTGACACCGCTGGTGTTGCGTTATCTCGGCGTGCTGGCAGGATTACTGGTACAGCCGCTGGCACTGGTCACGACCTCGTATGGGTTTGTCTTGCAACCGACACTCTGGCCAGCTGCTACCATGAAGATCAGTGATCGCGGGCTGTCCTATTCCATTAACCGTGCTTCCAAGGAACTGCTTTATATCCCAGTTGATGCCGTGGTCATGTACCGGGCCAAGGCCTGGATCGACATGTTCGGCTACAGGATCTTTAAGATCTTTGGTTCCATGCTCATCATCGCCCTGACTCAATGGACGGCGATTGCCTCGGGCTATTCTGATCTGAGCTGGGTGATTATCTTCGGTTGTTTTATCTGGATGCTGATTTTGATCAATGTTCATCGTGAATACCAGATACTAATCAATCCAGTAGTGAGAGAGACTACTCAAGTAAAATAAGTGCACTTTATCTGGGTTGATGAATCCCCATAGCGAACCCTCGATATCACTTAGTCAAAGCAGACATATTTGTTGGCAGGTGCTAGCCGTAAGTATTTTCCTGAAATTGTTGTTGGATAACTTCTACTTTATCCATATTACGCAGTAGTGCATCGACACAATCATTGTCCAGTTTTTTGCCACTGAGTTTTTTAAGCATCTCGATCGCGCGTTCGTTGCTCCATGCCTCTTTATAAGGGCGTTGGCTGGTTAGGGCATCAAAGACATCAGCGACCGCGATGATGCGCGCTTCAAGCGGAATGTCATTACCCGACTTGCCATCTGGATAACCTTTGCCATTAACGGATTCATGGTGGTACTCCGCAATATTTCGCAGCATGTCAATGTGTTCAACATTCTCCAGACCAAAATTATCGACCAGTTCATCGATCATTTTGCGACCGTTGATGGCGTGATTTTTCATGATAACAGCTTCATCCGGATCCAGTTTTCCCGGTTTCATCAGGATCTCGTCAGGCGTCGCGATCTTGCCGATATCATGCAAAGGGGCAAACATAAAAATATGTTCAATATATAAATCATCCAGTTCGTATTTATCTGCAAGGTCCATAGCGATAATACGGCTATAGCGAGACATTCTGTCAAGGTGACTGCCTGTTTCCGGATCACGCAAATGAGTCATGCTGCCGGTTGTTCTCACTGCTGCGGCGAGTGTGTGAATAGATGACATTTCGTTGATCACCATGAGTGAAATGAGATGACCATAGAGATCAATTTCACGTAGTGCCTGTTCGTTAAAGACATCTTTGTCTTTTGAATTAAAGAAAATGAAACCGATAAACACACCATCGTTAAACATCGGCATGGTGTAGCTGGCGGCATATCCTGACCGTCCAATTCGACGCGTGTGCTCGCTTTTACTGTCTTCAAAGGTAACGAGATTATTGATGACACGGGGTTTGCCTTGTTTGAGGATCTCTTTGAGCATTGGCGCATCGTCCAACAGCGCTTGGTAGTGTTCGAGCGGTGAATCATCCCCACTACTATGCAGGTATGTTTTTAAAATGTTTGTTTCTGGGTCATAGATCGCGATAGCAACTCGGACAATGAAGGGAAACATTTCATTTAAAGATTGATGGGCACAGACAATTTTTTCACGCAGTGAACTATGTTGATTCAGTCCTTCAAGTGTATCTTTGTGCTCAAACATAAACTGGATATTTACCGGTCGTTATAATTTAGAAAATACTCTTGCGGCTGCTTCTATTGTGTTTTCAAGATCTTCATCGGTATGCGCGGCGGAAACAAAGCCTGCTTCGTAGGCACTGGGTGCAAGGTAAATACCTTCAGCAAGCATACCGTTGTAAAATTTTTGGAAGCGTTCAATATTACAGGCAGATGCTTGCGCAAAATTGACGACGTGGGGGATGTCGGTGAAGAATAGGCCGAACATGCCTCCGACATGGTTTTCTGTCATTGGAATACCCGCGTCTTTTGCAGCAGTCATTATGCCATTAACGAGGTGTTCAACCTTGGCAGATAGTTCGTCATAAAATCCAGGCTGACTGATAAGTTGCATCGTTTTAAGACCAGCAGCCATTGCGATAGGATTTCCTGACAACGTGCCCGCCTGATAAACAGGACCAAGTGGAGCAATGTGTTCCATGATTTCTTTCTTACCACCGAAGGCACCTACCGGCATACCGCCACCAACGACTTTACCCAGTGTGGTTAGATCGGGTGTGATGCCGTAGTAAGCTTGTGCGCCGCCAAGTGCAACGCGAAAACCGGTCATGACTTCATCAAGGATGAGAACGGTACCGTATTCATCACATACCTCACGCAGACCTTCAAGGAATCCGGGCACGGGTGGAATACAGTTCATGTTTCCGGCGACAGGTTCAACAATGATGCAGGCGATTTGATCGCCGATATCTTTGAATACCTGTTGTACTTCATGGATATCGTTATAGGTTAGGGTGATTGTGTGATCGGCTAAACCAGCAGGGACACCGGGAGATGTTGGCACACCAAGGGTCAGCATGCCTGAGCCTGCTTTTACTAACAGGGAGTCAGCATGGCCGTGGTAGCAGCCCTCGAATTTTACGATCTTGTCGCGACCGGTATAACCACGGGCGAGACGAATGGCACTCATGGTGGCTTCGGTACCTGAGCTGACCATGCGCACCATATCCATTGACGGTACGATCTTGCAGAGCATATCGGCCATTTCGGTTTCGATAGCCGTGGGTGCGCCAAAACTGAGTCCGTTTACGGCGGCATCTTGAACTTCTTTAATGACGTCAGGGTGAGCATGGCCAAGAATCGCAGGACCCCATGAGGCGACGTAATCAATGTATTGACGATCGTCTTCATCAAATAAGTAGGCGCCGTTTGCACGTTTGAAAAATACCGGATCACCACCAACACCTTTAAAAGCACGGACAGGCGAATTTACGCCACCGGGGATGTGTTGTTGGGCGGCGACAAACAAATCATGTGAACGGGACATAAATCTTTCCTTACTCTATTTGAAAATGAGGAGTATTTTAGCAGGATTAGAGTTGCGGTATCACCTAGATAATGTATGTTTCTAGTATGATGCATAGCCATCAGAGATGTCCTGTCTCCTTCGATGATTTTACTGCGTAAAATCGAGGCGTCGACATGCCATATCTGATGGCGATTTGAATGAGAGCTGTGCGCTAAGGGAATAAATTTATTCAAACGCAGCTTTTTCTGCCTCCAGATATGCCCAACTGGCGTTACGGCCGGCTACCTGATCGAAGATGACGAGTTTACTGTAGGCAGATTGATTTAGGCTAGAAATTGCATCTTGCGCGTCCAGACCGTCATCAAGACTCTTTGTCATATGCGTGTGTAGTAACTGCAAATAACTTAGCGTAGGAAATTCAAAATTTTTCAGTGGGCCTGGTTGGCCATGTCCAGGTATGAATGTGACATTGCCGTAATTCTTGAGTTTATTAAACGTGGTAATCCATTGCTTAACACTGCTGTCAGGTAATACCGTTGGCAGGCGCCCACCATAGAGAATATCGCCACTATATACGAGCTTGTCTTTTTCGACATAGACAACCAGAGAATCGGGGGTATGGGAAGCTCCATGACTTTCTATCAAAACACTGACGCTACCAAGATCGATTGTCATGGGGTTATCAATAATCGTATCGGGCAAGGCGGGAATGGTGATAGCTCCCTCCTTTAGTTTAAGAATGCGCTCGATATTGCTGCTGTACTGCCCAGTGGATGCAGTCATGCGTTGTTTTTCTTTTGCAGTACTGATGATTTTCGCACCGGATTTTTTGAAGACAGTATTGCCAAAGAAACGATGTGGTTGTGAGTTGGTATTAATCGCAGCAATGATAGGTGCTTTGCTGATCTTGCGAATGTGAGCAAGCATTTCTATTGCCATGGCTTCGGTGTAACCCGTATCGATAATAACAATACCCTTACTGCCAACGACAAAACCAAGATTCATTCGATAGCCTTGGTTTTCAATATTTGGGCCAGGTAGGGGGCCTATCCAAGCGTAGCTATGGGCGGCTATTTTTTGTGGTGCAGGTAAGATGTCTTGTGCTTGGACAAGTGAGCTGAAACCAAGAATGAGCAGTAAGCCGATTGTAATTTGTCGCATAGTGTTACTCCTTTATTTCTGTATCGTGTTTATTCAGCATACAGAAATCGCATTCCCCTTCTACTCATGCATATAGCACGTAAAATACCGCAGCATGCACTGTTCAATTGCACAGTTTTGCATAGCGGTTAGCCGCATCTTTTATATTCTCTTGGCCAAATACACCATGAATGACCGCAAGCATATCAGCACCGGCATCGACTAATGTCGGTGCGTTATCCGGTGTAATTCCACCGATGGCACAAATAGGAATAGATAATCGTTGTTTGGCTGTTGTAAGTAAATCAATGCTTGCCGGCGAGGCGTCGGGTTTGGTTTGCGATGCAAAGAAACGACCAAAGGCGACATAACTTGCACCATTCTTTTCTGCTTGTTTGGCGAGTTCGAGAGATGCATGGCAGGTAACACCAATAATGGCTTTAGTACCAAGTAGACGACGCGCTTCTAATAATTTCACATCACTCTGACCAAGATGAACGCCATCCGCACCAATGGTGACAGCAAGTTCAACATCATCATTAATAAGTAGGGGTACGTGGTATTCGCGACATAGTTCGAGCAATGAACGGGCAGTCATTTCTTTTATGGACGTTTGTTTGGTTTTATTTCGATATTGAACCAAATGTGCGCCACCCTCGAGTGCTTGCCGTACGTGAAGGACAAGCTCAGTTCCACTGAGCTTGTCGTCAGTGATAACGTAAAGTCCGCTGAGTTTGTTTTGCAATTTAGTCATGTGTGAAGTTACGAGTTGGGTATAACTGTCCTTTGCCAATGGCTTGAGCGCGCTTAAGTGATTGCCATGTATAGTCGAGTGCCATACTGACTGAAGTGTTGATGTCATGATCATTGGCTAAGTTTGCAGCAAGGCTCGCTGCGAGGGTACAACCTGATCCATGATAATCACCATTAAGTCGCTCTACTTCAAATTCGGTTCGTGTCTTTCGACTGTAAAGCGTGTTAATCACATTGTCGGTTGTTGCATGGGTGCCGGTTAGCAGTACATATCGGCAACCCATAGCGAGGATCTTTTCGGCACAAGCATTGGCATCTAGTTCACCACTGAGGCGTTGAGCTTCCGGCAGGTTAGGCGTTGCAATAGTCGCAAGGGGTAGTAGCTGTTCTTGTATTACCTTGATCAGTTTTGCGTCAGCTAATTCAGAACCCGCGCCGGATGCGAGTACAGGATCAATCACTAAGGGTATCTCGGTGTATTGTTTTGCGACATCGGCAACAGTTTGAGCGATGCGTGCATCAGCGAGCAGGCCTGTTTTGAAAACAGTCACAGAAACATCGTTAAGTACGGCGTCAGCAGATGCTTGAAAAAGATCGACCTCAACAGGGATGACTTGCTGAACATTGAATGAATCTTGCACCGTGAGTGCGGTCACAACAGTACAAGCACGCGCATGATTTGCCTGTATGGCTTCGATATCAGCTTGTAAACCCGCGCCACCACTAGGGTCATGACCGGAAAAACACATGATGACAGGATGTTTGTTGTCTTGCTGTTTGGGCATATTTCAGTTTCAATAGTGACTATAGATTCTAGAGAGTAGCATGGAAACATATGCTGATAGTGTGCTACAGCCGTAACTTTAAAGAAGGGAATGATATTTAAATGAAGACTTATTTATGTGTAATTTGTGGCTATGTTTATAGTGAGGAAAAGGGCTGGCCGAAGGAAGGAATAGCGGCCGGGACCAAGTGGGAAGATGTACCTCCAAATTGGAAGTGCCCCGATTGTGGTGCCGGTAAAGATGATTTTGAAATGATTGAAATTTAAATTGAATTTTCTAAGTCAAGGCTAAAGGACATAGCGATATGACTGTATCTTATACAACAATTGTTGTGATCGGTGTGCTGTTGTTTATCACCGTTTTTATTATGCGGCCCTTGCAGGCGTTGGAGACGCCAAAAGTGGGTAGTTTTGCACCTGATTTTGATCTGCTGGATCAGAATAACAAACAGCAGCGTCTAAAAGATTACAGTGGCAAGTGGGTCGTGTTGTATTTTTACCCTAAAGACGACACCCCGGGTTGTACCAAAGAAGCCTGTAATTTCCGTGATGATTATTTTCGTATCCGCGGCCTGGGTGCGGTTGTCATGGGCGTGAGTTTGGATGATGTGAGTTCGCATCAGGAATTTGCCGAGAAATACCATCTGCCATTTTCATTGTTATCAGACAGTAAGAAGGTTGTTGCCGAGGCATATAATGTAATGCGTGGATTCGGCCCGCTTAGTTACACTAGTCGCCAAACATTTATTATCGATCCGGAAGGCAAAATAGCCAAGCATTACGAAACAGTGAACCCCCGTCAGCATGCTACTGAAATTGTTACTGATCTTAAGAATTTCATTGCTGTTGCAGCAAACTAAGCTCCATTTAAATTCATTTTACCGGTCAATTTCGTGACCGGTGTCGTAGGAAAATCTGAATTATTGACTACACTTACTCCTAAAGGGCCGGTTAGCGCCTGATACGGGGAAGACACAAATGAAAGCAGAAACGACGCAACAAATGGCGCAATTGGCCAATAGTTTTTGTGCATTAGTCGAACGCTTCGATGATTGTCAGTTGGATGCCTGGCTGGAAGAAATGGCCGATTTATTGCCCCGCCTACATACTGCCGTGAGCGAACTAGGTGAACCTGAGAGCCTGAGTGTCTACGAACAAAGCACCGACTATGACGCTCGTTTTGATTTGTTTACGCGATTATATAGTGTACTCGGTGAACGTAACGGTTATAACTACGAATATGATGGGGTCGATGGACAACGCCTTTCAGGAACCTTGGCAGACGATATCACCGACATCTATTTTGATTTGAAGCATGGTTTGAGCATGCTGGAAGATAATCCAACTCAAGCAGCCAGGGATTGGCAACACAGCTATGAATTCCATTGGCGACACCATCTTGTTGATGCGGAGCGACAACTTGGCAAGATCGAAAGCCAAGTCAGTCACTGATAAAATCCCACCTCTTAGATGATTTAATGACAAACGGCGATATATTCGCCGTTTTTTGATCTAGACAAGCTCATCCTAATATGCGAATATAAATACGAATCATTATCATTTGCATTTATATCAGGAGAACGACTATGCGTCGCCTTATTATTGCTACAGTCTTTGGGCTAACAGCGACTAGCGGTTTTGCCGCAAATAACTCATCAACAGATCCCGTGAAATTTTCTGGTGATGTACGGTTTGGCTATTTTTCTAACGATCGCGAAGATCGGAATAGAAGCCAGAACACCACAGATGAGTTTCGTTTACGCGTCCGCGCGGGTGTAGGGATGAAATTCACGGACACCTTGTCAGGCAAGGTTCGCTTTGCAGGACGCTATTCAACTGAAGAGAGCAATCATCCGCATTTTGAATTATTCAAGGCAATACCGGCAGGTGATGGATTACGTCGTGGTGATTCAACACTTGATGAGCTTTTTCTGGCTTACGCACCGAATGCGAGCTGGAAGATTCGAGCCGGCCGCTTCCAGACCAAATTTGAATTGGATGGCGTAGCGAAGAAATCACTGGATCGAGCCAACAGCGGTAACACCGATATCACCTGGGTTGACGGCGTACACGCAGAATATAAATTTAATAATGGCTGGAAAGCACATGCCATATTGCAGTACAACTCCGATGAAGGCTCTACCGAAGTTCGTCGTGGACCACTTAATTTTAGTGATGACGGCAGTCGTGTCAGTGGATTTTTTGCTTTGGAAAATAAGAAAAAGTGGGGACCGATTGTGCAGCGTGCTATCGATCTAACTTATTTACCGGATGCCTTACAGGTAGATGGTAACGCCGCAGGACGTATAGATGACTATTGGGCTTTAGTGGGACGGACTTCAGCACGTTGGCCACTAGGCACATCAGGAATGAAATTTCAGTTAAGCGGTGAACTGGGTTATGCCGGTAATCGTCAAACTAAGGTCGCGGCTAAAACAGGGTCATCGGGAGAAGCCGGTGGTAGTGCCGCGCAGGTCACATTCAACTTTGTCGACATTATTCCACACCACAGTGCTGCTCTTGTCTTGGGTCGCGTCGAAGCAGGTTGGTTGTTGTCACCAGATTTCCGTAATAACAATACCTTGATAGAAACACGCTATGTTTGGAAAATGGATAAGAAATCAAAATTGGCGATTCGTTTACGTCAGCGTGAAGACTTAGATGATATCAATGGTGCCTTACGAGATCGTGTAGATACTGACTTCTACGTGCGTTATACGCATAAATTCTAGGGTTATATGAAAAAATTAAGGCTTTGTTCGGCGGCCAGACGCGGTACAATGGCGGTCATAAGTAAGCGATTAATTTAGGAGTAGATGATGGAATTTTCTAGTGCAATGGTTGATAACGACATTACCTTGACGCCAGCGGCGCAAGACGTCATGAACAAATTGTTTAATGATGTTGAAGATGAAGACATCACCGCGATCCGCTTGTTTGTTACAGGTGGTGGTTGCAGTGGCATGACTTACGGCATGACCTTTACTGGCGATCAGTTTGATAATGACAAAATTTATGATGCCGATGGCTTTAAAGTTTATGTTGATTCAGTGGCGTTTAATTACCTGCAAGGTGTAGAAATTGATTACGCCGAAAATGGTATGAACGGTGCTAGCTTCGTATTCAATAACGTCTTTGCCTCAACAGGTGGTTCAGGTGCCTGTGGTGGTTGTGGTGGTGCAAGCGGCGGCGGTTGCGCTTAGCTAGGCACGTTATTATCACGCGAATATATTTTCCGCACCCTTTATGGGTGCGGTGTTGTTTCTGGCTATGAAAACCTCTCATCGTTTACTTATTATTGCCCCGCACAGTAGCTACCGCATTGCTCCGTACTTACAGGCAGCGGAGAGTCTCGGGGTTGATGTCACTATCGCTTCGGCGGGTGAGTTCTCACTTATCTCTGTGATCAATAAGGGCCTGCATATTGACTTTGCGAAGCCAGAACAGGCACTTGCAGAGATAATCCTAGCCGCTGAGAAGACGCCCTTTACCGGCATACTCGGCACAGATGATATGAGCGTTGCATTGGCTGCAAATGTGGCCAGAGCTTTAGGTCTTGCACATAACCCGTCTGAAGCAGCGTTGCTCGCAAGGCGTAAAGATAAAGCCCGGGCTTGTTTAGAACATGCCGGTGTTGCCGTTCCCATGCATCGGCGTATCGAATTAACCAAACCCACGACAGCGCAATTAGAGGTTCTTGAGTATCCCTGTGTTTTAAAACCATTGGCTATGTCGGGCAGTCGCGGTGTGATTCGGGTTAATGATCTTGAGTCGGCGCAAAATGCGATAGTGCGCATCACCACAATATTGCGCGATGTAGAAGAGCCAGAAGAGTCCGCAGCTGTGTTAGCAGAAACGTTTATCGCTGGACGTGAAGTGGCTTACGAAGGTTTATTATCAGAAGGAAAATTGAAGACGCTCGCGCTGTTTGATAAACCCGATCCACTTGATGGTCCGTATTTTGAAGAGAGTTATTACATCTCACCATCACGCTTACCAGATGAGGTGCAAAAGGAAATTAAAGACACCGTCGCAGCGGCGTGTCGGGCTTATGGTTTACAACAGGGGCCCGTTCACGCTGAATTGCGTATTGATGTTAATGATAAAGTATGGGTAATGGAGATCGCTGCGCGAACCATTGGTGGCGAGTGCGCAAGATTAGTGGAATTGGTGACAGGGCAAAAACTGGAGAAACTGGTGTTGGCGCAGTTGATGAATTTACCGCGGCCGGTTATTGATTTTAAAGGTGGCGCGGGTGTGTTGATGATCCCGATACCACGGGCAGGAATATTGCGGCGTATTGAAGGAACGGCTGCAGCACGTGCTGTGCCGGGAATTGAAGAAGTCGTTATTAGTGTCCGGGACGGACATGAGTTAGTACCGTTACCGGAAGGCTCGAGTTACTTAGGATTTATTTATGCGGTTGCTGACTCGGCAGCCGAAGCTGAATCAGTATTAAGAGAGGCGCATAGCCATTTGAAGATTGTTACCGCGCCGCTGTTTAAGATAGCCGGCGCACCAGATTGAGCTTTATTTCTTGCCACCGCCGCCGCCAGGATTAAAACCAGGAGGTAGGTCACCCGCATCGCCTTCGCCAAAAAAGAAACCCAGCATTCCTTTTTCAATGAGCTCAAAGCTGCGTGGATCCGCTGTGCTCAAAGCATTTTCATTCATAATGGTAGTGAGTCGTTCAAGCCATTGTTTCCATCCTTCAGCTGAAACGTTCTCGTAAATGCGTACACCTAGTTCACCCGGATAAGGGTTGCTTTCAAGCCCTTCAGCTTCGCGTTTTAGGACAACACATTGCACCATTCTTGCCATGTTACTACTTCCTGTTCTGAGGTCAGTTCTATAATGGATGGGGAGTATAGCGAAAATATTCCCCTAAGGGATGTCTAAAAAACCATTTTTTTAAAACGGTTTTACTGAAGCAAGAATGATTATCGCAACAAGAATTAGAACGGGAAGTTCGTTAAACCAGCGGTAGTAAACATGGCCATGCTTATTGCGATCATCGCGGAAGTCTCGTACCAGTTTGCCGCAGTAGATATGGTAGATCACCAATACTGCAATCAGCGCCAATTTGGCATGTAGCCACCAGCCACTGTTAGCGTAAGCAGCCCAGGCATAATCAGACAACATCCAGAAACCGAAGATGATAGTCAGTATCGCACCGGGGGTCATGATGCCGTAGAACAATTTACGCTCCATCACTTTGAAGCGCTGGTTACTGATTTCGTCATCGCTCATGGCGTGATAAACAAACAGGCGTGGCAAATAAAACAATCCGGCAAACCACGTCACCATAAAAATTAAATGTAATGCCTTAAGCCACATTAGAGTGCTGCCTGTTGTGGTTTTAGCATGTATTCAATTCGCGTTGTTAGCGAGGCCATATCAAGATCGCCAATTTTCTTGAGTACGATGCGGCCATCAGGTGATATTAAAAAAGTAGTCGGTGTTAATTTTATATTGCCAAAGGCACGACTGACACTACCATCGATATCCATCGCAATGGTGTAAGGTAGTTTGCGTCGTTTAACCAGCTCGGTAACATGGTTAGGCGGGTCGTAAGCCATTGTGACACCGATAATAGTGAGCCCTTTTGCCGAGAGCTTATTATGTAATTCAATAAGGTGAGGAATTTCTTTAATACAGCCTGTGCAGGAAGTTGCCCAGAAAGTAACGAGTACCGGTTTCCCTTTTAATGATTGCAATGTCAGGGGGCGATTATCCAGGGTCGTGAATTTGATCTCGGGTGCGGAGCCTATACCCGCAGGTGAAAACCAAACATAGCCAAGCAAGCCCAAAATGGAGACTGCAATAACAGTAATAAAGGTGTCTTTGATTTTCATAAAAATTATAGTGCGTAAATAATTGTTCAGGATGAAGGCGGAGGTATTTTTTCCGCAGTTGATTTATCCGTAGACGGAATCGTGGTGTTTATTGTTGCCGGTGGTTCGTCAATCATACCAAGCTTGCGACCAAACCAGTGGAATAGTCGTTTTAGTGTGCGCCAAAGCTTAGGCAGTAACCACACAAGCAGCAGAATAAACGCCACCAACGCAGCAATAAATAACCAGGGATGATTCAGTGCAGCCCAAAGCCCACCAATCACGGCAGCATCTTCAGCGATAGAGGCAGTCCAATTGGTGAAAGGTTCAGGTGAGGCATTAATCATCACACGTGATCCCGATTTCGCCAGATGTGAACCGGTTGCCAAGGTACCGCCAAGTATAAAGGCAGAGAGTTCGATAGCAGGAGTGACGTCACCGACAGCGGAGGCCGCCAACATGGCACCGGCAGGAATACGAATAAAGGTGTGGATGGCATCCCAGCCGGTATCGACACCGGGAATTTTATCAGCAAAGAATTCAACACAGTACATAAAACCAGCGGCAGTCATCACGAGGGGATTACTAAGGATTTCCATATCAGCAGGTAGATTCATGTCGCCGGTAGAACCCATCCAGCCAAGCATAAACATCGCAGCGTATAGGTTAATGCCACTGGCCCACGCCACGCCCATGGTAAGTGCAATAATCTCAACTGTTTCCATTTATTACCCCGTTGCTTTTGTAATCACTTCGTTGGACAAGTCTAGCGTGTTTGGGTTGCATTAGAAAATGCCGTTAAGCCCGTTTTTCTGATTTTTTGCCTGTCTCATCAGGATCATTGGTGGCTAAGAAAGGCACGGCCATGGCTACATAAATAGCCTCGGGGCAAATGAATTTTGAAGTACCCTGTGCAATTAAGGCCGTTAGCATTAAGGGTAATAGCATACCGTTATTTCCGGTCATTTCGAGGACGATAACAAAGGCGGTAATAGGTGTTTGTACGACGCCAGTGAAGTAGCCAACCATGCCGAGCAAGACAATGGCTTCGACAGGAACAGAGGTAAACCATTGTGCAAAAAAAGCGCCGATGCCTGCGCCGGTTGCCAGTGATGGCGCGAAAATACCACCGGGTATGCCACTTAAATAAGAAACAAAGGTGGCGAGTAATTTCATGAATGGGTAGCTTGGGTCGAGCTCACCTTCACCGGTAACAAGCAGTCGTGCTTCATCGTAGCCTGTGCCGTAGGTAGTACCGCCGGAGAATATGCCAATAACAGCGATACCTAGCCCACAAATGAGGGCGATACGGAGAGGAAATTTACTGTGCCAAGGCGCAAGTTTGCGGGTGCTACTAATAAGCCCACGGCTGAATAGCCCGCCAAGCCCGCCGCCTAATACGCCACAGACCAGTACGGCTAGCCAGCTAGAATTTAGGGGTAAGCTAGCGTCACTAACACCAAAATAAGTATAAGGACCTTGAATGGCTACCGCGGTGATACCTGCAATCACCACAGCGGTGAGAATGGTGCCACTGGTGCGTTGTTCAAAGGATCGACTCATTTCTTCGATGGCGAAGACAATACCTGCGAGCGGCGTATTAAAAGCTGCAGCAACGCCAGCTGCGCCACCGGCAAGGATCAAGCCACGATCCATAAAATGTTGCGGAAAACGCGCCAGGTTACCAAAGGAAAACATAATCGCTGCGCCGACATGCACGGTAGGGCCTTCACGGCCAATGGAGGCGCCGCCTAATAGCCCGAGCAGGGTCAGAATGATCTTACCGGCAGCGATGCGTAGTGACAGCAATGCGGTACGAGCGCCATGGTCACTAATACTAAGCGCAGCAATGGATTGGGGAATACCACTACCCTGTGCGCCAGGAAAAAAGCGCCGTGTTAACCAAGCCACTAGAATTAATAATAGCGGCGTTACGATTAGCGGCAAATAAGGTGAAACGGCGAGAATGCGTTTGAATAGGCCATGGGTATGTTCGCTGGCAAGGGCAAATAAGGTCGCAGCAATACCCACCAAAATGGCACTAAACCAGAAAACTAACTGGATCTTCCATGTTGTGGTGCAGAGTACTTTATTGCGTAATGTTTGTAAGGCTGACCGCACCAGAGTATTCCATCCTTTTGAAAAGAATGATCTTATCATTATGGCCTTCGCATCTCGAGGCAAGATCTGTTGACTAAGATTTAGCAAATGGAGATAAAAATTAATAAATTTAGACTGATTCTATTTAAGGGTATTCTTATAAAGTAATATGAAATCAATGACTTGACGAAGGGTTGTTGATTCGATAGATTACACGCAGTCAAAAAAACTGATTCCGCCCACACCGGAAAGTGAGCAAGCAGATAATAATAATAAGACGACAAATAATAATAAAAATATAAAAATGCAGACTCTGCGGCTTCGGCCGCTTTTTTTTGTCTAAAATAAATCACCATTAATGACTCATGATTGGCAAGCGAGGCTTCACTCTCGGCGGATACATGCCTATTATGCGGTTCTTGAATTAATAAATTAGATGCAGATAAATCATGAAGACAATTAAGGCAGGCATTGTTGGTGGTACGGGCTATACGGGCGTGGAGCTGTTGCGCTTATTGGCTTTGCATCCAAATATTGAGTTACAAGCAATCACCTCGCGAGGCGAAGCAGGAATGGCTGTTGCCGATATTTTCCCTAGCTTGCGAGGGCATGTTGATCTTGTCTTTACCGCACCTGATGATGCCAGACTGGAAGAGTGCGATGTGGTGTTCTTTGCTACGCCAAATGGTGTGGCGATGCAGCATACACCTAACTTACTTAAAGCGGGTGTGCGGGTTATCGATCTTGCTGCAGACTACAGAATTAGTGACGTGGCGGTGTGGGAGAAGTGGTACGGCATGACTCATGCTAGTCCCGAACTGATTGCCGATGCGGTATATGGCTTGCCAGAAGTAAATAGAGAAGCGATAAAATCTGCGCAGCTATTAGCAAATCCTGGTTGTTACCCAACAGCAAGTCAGTTGGGATATTTGCCTCTGATCGAAAATAATTTAATCGAAACCACTGGACTGATTGCAGATTGTAAATCAGGTGTTAGTGGTGCGGGTCGTTCGGCGAGTGTTGGCATTCTTATGAGTGAAGTGAATGAAAGCGTGAAGGCTTACGCTGTGCCTGGCCATAGACATTTGCCTGAGATCCGTCAGGGTCTGGAAGCGGCGGCGGGTAAAGACGTTGGCCTGACGTTTGTTCCACATTTGATGCCGATGACGAGAGGTATTCATTCGACGTTGTATGCCAAATTATTAAAAACAGATGTTGATTTGCAAAAAGTTTTTGAAGACAGGTATGCAAACGAACCTTTTGTTGATGTATTACCCGCCGGGAGTCACCCTGAAACCAGAACAGTGCGGGGCGTTAACACTTGTCGGATAGCCGTGCACCGGCCACAAGATGGAGACACCGTTGTTGTCTTATCGGTGATTGATAATCTGGTTAAAGGTGCAGCAGGACAAGCAATTCAGAATCTCAATATCATGTTTGGTTTAGACGAACAGACGGGCCTGCAAGGAATTGGCTTACTGCCGTAATGCAATGAAACTTTCCCCGCAATTAGTAGTTCATGAGCGAGATCCGATTAAACGTGGTTTATTAATAGCGCTTATTGTTTTTGTAGTAATGGGCACAGGTTATTTGCTTTATGATTATGGCCATTCACGTTCTGATTATGACTTTGCTTCATTACAGGTCCAGCGTGGCGAATTACAAAGTGAAATAAATCGACTACTCACAGAAGTGGAAAATATCCGTGATGAGTTGGTGGCAAATCAGCGCAGTATGGAAATTGAGAAGTTGGCTTATGCAGAGGTAAATTCTTCGCTTGGCATTTTGCAATCTGAAATATTAGAGTTAAAAGAGGAAGTCGCATTTTATAGAAGCATTGTTGCACCACGCGAATCAAGCCGTGGCTTACGTATTCAAAAATTCGATGTTGTTGATCTTGGTCAAAAAAATAATTTCCGCTACAAACTGGTTTTAACACAAGTAATTAAGAACACGCGAGTGACGCATGGCAGTATAGTCATGCATGTAGAGGGCGTTAATGGCGGAAAGACAAAGCAGATTAATCTCACATCATTATCTGCCAAGGGACAGGAAAAATTAGACTTCCGGTTTAAATATTTCCAAAGTTTTGAAGGCGACCTTGTGTTACCAAAAGGTTTTACACCTAGCCGCGTGCATGTAAAAGTAACTTCAAATCATGTAACCCTGGAAAAAACTTTCGCGTGGCCATCAGATTCCTTTAAAACTTCCGCGTTATGATCCCAAACAAGCAAAACGGATTTAGATCTTTTTTTCTAATTATATTGTTAATGTTATCGCCGACAATATCGGCGCAAATGAGCGTTACGGATGTCTGTAAGAAGACGGCTAAGAAATTAGCCAGCGTAAGCTATAAAGAATGTTCCATCGGCCTGGAGCTGACTGGCGCCGAATCTGTTCAGGGTATACCTATTTTAATTAAGGAGTACCCACCGCTGCCTCCTCGTAAACCACAAGCGCGAGTATTGGTTGTCGGAGGTATTCACGGTGATGAATATTCATCGGTGAGCGTGGTTTATAAATGGCTGAGTAAACTGGAGCGATATCATTCCGGGTTGTTTCACTGGAAGGTTGTACCTTTATTAAATCCAGATGGATTGCTGAGAAAAAAATCACAACGTATGAATGCAAACGGTGTCGATCTAAATAGAAATTTTCCAACGCATGATTGGCATGAACAAAGTAAGCATTACTGGGTTGAACGAACGAAGCGTAATCCGCGCAGATATCCTGGTAAAGATCCGTTAAGTGAACCTGAAACACGCTGGTTATATCACTTGGTTAAAGAGTTTAAGCCTGATGTGATTGTTGCTGTGCATGCACCTTACGGTGTATTGGATTTTGATGGCCCACCAAGACCTCCAAAACGCCTTGGTCAGTTGTATCTTAATTTATTGGGTGCTTATCCTGGCTCGTTAGGAAATTACGCGGGTGTTGAACAAAAAATTCCGGTAATTACGATTGAATTGAAACACGCAGGGATTATGCCTTCAAGAAAAGAGATATCACATATATGGGTTGATATGGTGCGATGGTTACGCAAGAACACAGCGCGTAAAGAAGAAAAATCAACGCGACAACTGGTTACACCTGTAACTGATCAAGCAGGACCTTCGTAAATAATACGCCATTGCTGTTGATTGTTTTTTTGCCAGTAAAGACGTTTATTACTCACGTGACTATAGTTACTGCTGCGATAATCTTGCTGGAAAGAAAATTCCAACATGTTGTCGACACCAGGGTAACGGAAAATATTTACATCACTTAGATTTATTTTTATAAATGATTTGCGGGCATTGATTTTGGTTTTGTTATCTGACCAATATTTAAAGTTCTTTCGACCACTACGGAATTCGGATTCTGAGTAGTGTGATAGATAACGGTTGTTATCTAAACTTTCCCAGTCTTGTCGCCAATCTTGAGTCAAACCTTCAAGCTGTGCTTGTTGTGTATTCCATTCGTCGCGCTCGAGCCAGCTAATTTTTCGCGTAATAATAACCGGGCTGGTTCCTGCGTCGACAAATGAACGCAGCAAGGTGAAATCTTCGTTGCTGAGAGCAACGCAACCATCACTAGCGAGTGGAGGACGGCTATAGGTGTCAATCGGCGTGCCGTGCAACCAAATTCCGTGGCCCGTTTTACCTAAGCGATAATCCCAACGATTGGGATAGTTGATAGGAAATGCACCTGTGCCATAAAAGTCAGGCAATTTTTTATCGGCGATAAAGTGTGTGACTTTATATACACCGATGGGTGTTTTTTTATCACCTTCAATGAATTTGTCAGCACCCTTTTTACCAATTGAAACGTAAAAATCTTTAACCAGTTTAGGTGTTCCCTGTTGGTTCTTGAAAACATATAAACGGGAACGATCTAATTCAACGACAATGACGTGTTTGGTTTTGTCAGATAATTTAACGATGCTAGCAGGTATTGTTGTTTTATTCGGTGGCATTGAAAAATGTGCGAGTCGTTGTTTCGCTTCGTTACGCAAGCCATCTAGCAGTTTCGAGGTGGCTTTGGGGTGTGAACCAAAAGCATTAAGAGGTTGAGACTTGGCTAATAACAAATCAGCATAGACAAGTTGTGCCAATTTAAAATTGGGATTCTTTGCGACTAATTTCTCAATACGTTGTAATGCAGGATCGAGACCTTGTTGAGATAGGTCGTCGATAGTTTGAATTAGATTTTCTTCATAATGATCTTGCGTGTGCGTATCGTTCGCACACACCAAATTGGGTAGCGTTGCTATTAACAGGCTAGTAAGGATTTTTGCAGCATTTTTCATGAGGCTGTGTATTCGTCAAGAATTTGCCAACTACCATCTATCTTTTCTAACAACAGTGTTTTTATTACGGAGTCATGAAAACTGTTTGATTGGTAGCCTTGTTTAAAAGTTAAACGTGCAGTACGTTTGGATAGTAAGGTTACTTTTGGTGCTTGAATAGAAATACGAATGAAAGCAGGCTTGTGTAAACGGATGCGTCGATCTTTTTCCCAGCGTTGTCGTGAATAGCCATTAGGCGGGCTAAAACGATCAGCATAGTAAGCTAGGTAAGCATCACTATTTTGTGCAGACCAAGCGTTTGACCACCCCATCACAGTGTCGATAATGAGTTCAGTTTCGTTCGATTTCTCAGCACTACTTGCTGGTTTGCTTGCAACCGCAACGGGTTTAATTTTAACGGTCGATGGCGGGTTTTTCGCTATGGGTAGATTAGCGGGTAAATCTAATTTATTAATCGTCTTAAGTGCAAGTACTGTTGGTTTGTTCTTATTTTCAAGTGCGAGCGCTTTGGAATAGGCATTGTTAGCCATACGTGAATAAATATCATTTAAATTCGCATAGGCAGTTGCGTAACTTGCGTGTGTCTTAAGTGCATTAAGCAGGGAATCTCGAGCAAGTTCATAATCACCTTGTTTGGCGTATATGGCGGCAAGATTGTTATGTACTTCAGGTGATTTGGGGTATTTACGACTTAGCAACTGATAGGTATTAATAGAATCGTCAATACGGCCAATGCGCTCCAGCGTCATCGCCTTGAGGAAAAGAGCTTGTTGATGCGTTGCCTGTGTTGACAATATGGCATCAATCTTTTCCAATGTTTCGCCAAAACGCTGCTCATCAAATAATTGTTGGGCGCGGTCAATATCGGCATAGGCAATCAAGGGCAGGAATATCAAACCCAGTAGTAGTGCAAATTTATTCATGCTTTTAGCGTCTTTCCTTTGAAAGTATTGTATTCATAAGCGGTATTCTTGCACAAGGCTCAACCCTGATGCCAGTTTCTATGCATTTCTATTATGGTTGCGTGGTGTGATGATGTTGGCAGTCTAGACGAACAGGGCTTGCGGGCGCCAGCAAAAGCGAATAATGTCTACTTTATAAATATGGGCGGAGAGAGAAAAAGAGATGATAGGTAGCAAAAAAAAACGTAAATCCATGAATGTAGAGACGTTAATCGGTCAAAATACCGAGATAGCGGGCGATGTCTATTTTTCTGGTGGTCTACATATCGATGGTGTCATTAAAGGTAATGTTATTGCGAAAGAAGGTTCTTCATCAGTGCTACGATTAAGCGAACATGGCCGCATCGAAGGTGAAGTGCGAGTACCGACTATTAATCTCAATGGCTGTGTAACGGGCGATGTTCATGCGAGCCAAGGTGTTGAATTAGCTAGTAATGCTCGTGTGAACGGTAATGTTTATTATCAATTGATCGAAATGGCGATGGGTGCGGAAGTGAATGGCAACCTATTACACGAGTCAGAAGCACATCAACCAGTGAGCAAGGTCAATGTTCAACAACAACCAGCTATGAATGCGAATAAGCTGATAGAAGAATCCTGAGTAATTTGCTCAGGAATGTTTCCTCATAATTAAGAACCTGCTAATATATACCTCAATGTAAGCTTAGATAATGCCTTTTCAGGCGAGGTTCGACATGACAACAGATTCCTCTGAATTGATTTTTAGTAATAATGCTGCCAACAAGGTTAAAGCCTTGATGGAAGAAGAAGGACGCGAAGACCTTAAATTACGGGTGTTTATTACCGGTGGTGGTTGTTCTGGTTTTCAATATGGCTTCGATTTTGCTGAACAAGTGAATGACGGTGATATCGTAGTAGAAACTGACGGGGTGAGTCTTGTTGTTGATCCAATGAGTATTCAGTACCTTGAAGGTGCAACCGTCGATTATGTTGAAAATTTAGAAGGTGCGCGTTTTGTTATTAATAACCCGAATGCCACCACGACGTGTGGTTGTGGTTCTTCGTTTTCGATGTAACTATCTGTAATTAAATAATAAATACTTATTACCTCGTTATGTTCGTACCAGGCTGCCTAACGAGGTGTTTTTTATACATATTCTATAGTCCCCTGTATCGCAGTATTTTGTTATCCTAGTTTGCTTATTAGGAAGGATCTGGGAAATTTACATGAACGAATATTTACCGGGGCTAGAAGGCGTTCCAGCCACAAAGTCCAACATCTCTGATATTGATGGTGAACGCGGAGTTCTTTCGTATCGCGGTTATTCAATTGAACAACTAGCTGAGCATAGCACTTTCGAAGAAACCACCTTATTACTGCTTGATGGTGTGTTGCCAGCAGCAGACGAATTGTCCGTATTTGATGGTGAACTGCGTCGCAACCGTATAGTTCAATACCATGTTCGTGAACTCATGAAGACACTGCCATCGACAGGACACCCGATGGAAATGCTGCAAACTGCCGTGGCGAGTTTGGGCATGTTTTATCCGGGTAATGAATGTCTCACTGGTAGTGATACCTGCGATGATCTGGGCTACGTACACCGGATGACCGTCAACATTCTGGGTCGAATGGGCACCATCGTGGCGATGTGGGAACACATCCGTAACGGCTATGACCCCATTCCGCCACGCGAAGATCTGACTTACGCCGAAAACTTTCTTTATATGCTTACAGGCAAAGAGCCATCAGCTGAAATGTCACGGATTCTTGATGTTTGTTTAATCCTGCACGCCGAACATACCATCAATGCATCTACCTTCTCTATGTTGGTGAGTGGCTCAACGCTTGCAACACCAAATAGCGTAATGGCCTCAGCAATTGCAACGCTTTCAGGTCCACTGCATGGTGGGGCTAATGAACGTGTGTTGGAAATGCTGTCTGAAATTGGTTCACCAGACAAAGCAGAAGCTTATGTTGATAAAAAATTAAAGAATAAAGAAGTCATCTGGGGCATGGGGCATCGCGAATATAAAACTAAAGACCCACGAGCAACTATTTTGCAGAAATTGGTTAAAGACTTGCTCGAGTCACGTGATGGCCATGTTAACCAAACATTTGAAACGGCAATGGCAGTGGAAAAAGCCGCTGAAGATAGACTGGCTAGTAAAGGCGTTTATGCCAATGTCGATTTTTATTCAGGTATTCTTTACGAAGCCATGGGTATTCCAGCAGATCAATTCACCGCTATCTTTGCCATATCCCGTTCAGCAGGTTGGTTAGCACACTGGCGAGAACAGTTACGCGGCAACCGTATCTTCCGACCAACACAAGTTTATACGGGTGAACCGGCGCGAGAATATGTGCCGTTAGAGAAAAGATAAAAAAAACCCCGCATTGCGGGTTTTTTTTCACCGGGGACTATTTCTTTAATCGAGGATCTTTCCTGGGTAGATGCCACCGAGAACAACGGGGTGAGTCGCACCAGTGACCGAAGGCAGGTTACCCGCTTGAATCGCTACGGTTTGTTGAGCGAGCCATGCAAAACCGATCGCCTCCATGGCATCGGGATCAATCCCATAATCTTCGCTAGAACGAATTTGTTGATGCTCGAGCAAACATTGCAAGCGAAACATTAACGCGGTGTTATGTACACCACCACCGCAGATAATAATGCTCTTTGCGTCGGCGGCATATTCCTGAATTGCTTCGCTAATGGATACGGCCGTTAATTCGCATAAACTTGCTTGAACGTGTTTCCTAACGATGCGTTTTTTGATTCGCTTTAGATGTCGTTCCAGCCAACGCAGGTTAAATAATTCCCTGCCTGTTGATTTAGGCGGTGGCAATTTAAAGAATTTATCGCGTAACAAACGTGTCAGTAAATCAGTATTAACCGAGCCACTAGCCGCCCAATGTCCACCTTCGTCATAACTTTTACCTAAGCATGTCTGGATGTAGGCATCCATTAATACATTGCCGGGCCCTGTATCGAAACCAATCACGTCTTCATCTGGATCCGCGGGTAATACAGTGATGTTGGCCATGCCACCAATATTTACAACGACGCGAGTTTCATCGTTGACGCGAAGCATCGCGTTATGAAAGCTTGGCATTAATGGTGCGCCTTGCCCGCCAGCAGCGAGATCGCGACGACGAAAATCTGCGGCCGTAGTGATGCCTGTTAATTCAGCCAGAGTATTAGGATCACCGATCTGTAAGGTATAAGGCGTTTCATCATTAGGTGCATGGCGAATAGTTTGACCATGACTACCAATAGCGGAAATATCATGCGCCGTTAGCGATGTTTGTGAAAGTAGTCTGTTTACCGCATCAGCGGCCTGTTGTGCCCACTGCACATCAGCAATGGCCATGCGTTTAATTTCACCGGCACGACTTCGATTTAGGGATAAAAGGGTGTCACGGAGTTCAGCAGGCAGGGCTTGGCTATGGCTAGCAATTAACTTCGGGTAGTGACTATCAAACTCGACTAAAGCTACATCAATGGCATCAAGGCTGGTGCCAGACATTAAGCCGATAAAACGTTCAGTCACGTGCGCATCCTCCTGAAGTTTGTGACGAGACTATTGTGAATGCCTTAAGGGGCAAGGGCAATGTCGATGCGTTTTATACCATCAAGCTGAGCTAATAGACCACGAGTTTGATTTAAAAAGTCCTGTTTGTAACGTTTATCAATAGACGTTGCGCTCGGCAGCTTAACGGTAAGCGGATTACGATGCACACCATTCACACGGAATTCATAATGTAGATGCGGACCCGTTGAACGGCCTGTTGTACCTACATAGCCAATAACCTGTCCTTGTTTTACTTTGCCACGCGCCTTGCGATCGTAACTGGAAAGATGGGCATAGAGTGTGCTGTATTTTCCGCCATGACGAATGATAATAGTTTTACCATAACCACCTTTACGGGCACGGTGGATAATCTTGCCATCGCCGGTCGCGCGAACAGGCGTTCCACGCTTTGCTGCATAGTCGACCCCTTTGTGTACGCGCATGCGGTTAAGCACGGGATGGTGACGTTTACCAAAGCGTGAACTAATTCGGCGAAAATCGACTGGCGTACGCAAAAAGGCCTTACGCATATTTTTCCCGTCCGGTGAGTAGTAATCGGCACGGTTGTTTTCAGCGGTATAGCGTACAGCGCGGTAGCTACGGCCTCGGTTAACGAACTCCGCAGCGAGAATATTACCGTGACGTATCTTTTCACCATCGAGGTACTTTTCTTCGTAGACGACGTGGAAGCTATCACCACGGCGTATATCTAATGCGAAATCGATATCCCAACCAAAAATACCGGCAAGCTCCATAATCAGGCTTTGTTCAAGACCGGCTTTTTTGGCATCAAGAAATAGTGAATCGCGAATCTTGCCATTGGCGTAGGCAACACGAACATCTGGTTTACGAATAATTTGTTTTGCGGAGTAGCCCTTGTCACCGTGACTGACTTGTAGCGATTTGAATTTGTTAATCTCATGCACGAGACCTGTAAATTTGCCTTGCTCAGTAAATGCTAAGCGGATGTGCTGGCCAGGGCGCAGGTTTCGTAAACCGTTAGTTACTTTGCCTAGGGCAATGATGTTATGGACATCACGGGCACTGATTTTATTGCGCGAGAAAATAGCAGCAAGCGTGTCACCCTTGCGAACCTTGATGCGTTTCTGTGCAAGCTGTTTAACAGGTACCGCTTTAGCCGTCAGGGCACTAATTCGTGGGTCTTGCGTGTGTATTGGTAGTTTGAGCTGCTGTACTACGCGTGTAGGCGCATCGATGATTGGAAGCGTCAGCGCTTTTTCAGAAATCTGTGCTTCTGAGTCATCGGAAACAATAGCGGAAAGCACAGCAAGGCCTCCCAAAAGAGAAAGGGTGGCAAGGACGATCTGGCGTCTATTTAGGAGTTTGACGAACGTTTTGTTCGCGGACTCGCGTAACTTATAGTCACGCTTGATAAATGAGTGATAATTCACGGAATTCATTAGTTTTTTATAGTCGAAGCAACGATAGCGTTTATCTGTCAGTGGGTCAATAGCCCATATATATAGTATAAAGAGAAATAATATGGTGTGAACTGCGCCACACTGTGTGGCTGTGGTAATCTTGCGCCACAAAAAATAACTTAGTCCCGAGGTTGGAATGACAGTAGTAGCCGATGCACTTGCCATTATTAAGCGTGGCGCGCATGAAATTCTTGTAGAGAAAGAACTTGTTGAACGCCTGGAATCTGGCAAACCGATGCGTATCAAGGCAGGTTTTGATCCAACTGCTCCGGATTTACATCTCGGACACACGGTACTGATTAACAAGCTTCGTCAATTTCAGGATTTAGGTCATGAAGTCATGTTTTTGATCGGTGACTTCACTGGAATGATTGGTGACCCAACGGGCAAGAGCGCAACTCGTCCGCCGTTGACGCGTGATGACGTGATTGAAAATGCCAAGAGTTACGAAGAGCAAATTTTTAAAATTCTTGATCCGACAAAAACATTGGTGATGTTTAACTCCAGCTGGATGAATGCTATGGATGTCAGTGAGCTGATTCAACTGGCAGCAAAACATACTGTAGCGCGGATGTTGGAACGGGATGATTTTAATAAGCGTTACACGAGTGGTCAGCCGATTGCGATCCATGAATTTCTTTACCCACTAATACAAGGTTACGATTCAGTTGCGATGAAGGCCGATGTTGAACTTGGTGGTACGGATCAGAAATTTAATTTATTGGTGGGTCGTCAACTGCAAGAGGCCTTTGGCCAGAAACCACAAGTTGTCCTGACTATGCCAATCCTTGAAGGCTTGGATGGCGTGCAAAAGATGTCGAAGTCATTAAATAATTACATTGGTATTAATGATGCGCCGGATGACATGTTTGGCAAGCTGATGTCTATTTCCGATGATTTAATGTGGCGCTACTTTGAATTGCTTAGTTTCCGTCCCGTATCTGAAATTGAACAATTTAAAACGGATATTGAACAAGGCAAAAACCCACGTGATATTAAATTCTTGCTTGCAGAAGAAATTATTGAACGTTTCCATGATCGTATAGCAGCGGATAAGGCACGTGAGAATTTTATCTCTCGTTTTCAAAAGGGAGTGACCCCGGATGAAATGCCTGAATTTGTATTTTCTGCGGATACGCCCATTGCTAATTTACTTAAAGATGCTGAGTTAGTGAAAAGTACTTCTGAAGCGATGCGGATGATTAAACAAGGTGCAGTGAAAGTAGATGGTGATAAAGTTGCGGATAGTAAACAAATTTTATCTTCAGGAAATACTTACGTACTTCAAGTGGGTAAACGTCGCTTTGCCAGGTTAACTATTCAATAAGCATATTATTAAGAAAAATTAATAACCTAAATCCCCTTACGCACCGATACGTTATGTATCGGGACTTGCCTTTTGTTAACGATTGTTAACTTTGACATATAAACCTTAATAATTAGACCATTATTCATCCATACTGATGAGTGGTATTAGATGAATACTATTGGTTTCGTTTTGAAAGGAGTCAGAGATGAATTGTTTTATTTTCGTTCAGTCGAAAATGTTGAAAGGTGTGAATTATTTCCCTTCGTTGTCTCAACGTGCTTGTTTTTAAATAATCAGGCAGATAACGCGATGGAAGAAAATCAAAAATATAAACAGTTGGTAGAAACAGCTCGAGGTATTCCCTGGACACTTGATTTAGACTCATTTCTGTTTACTTATGTTGGTCCGCAAACGATTGAAATTACCGGATATACGCAGGAAGAATGGTATGCCGATGGTTTTTGGATAAATAATTTACATCCCGAAGATCGAGATTGGGTTGTATCCTATTGCGAGATCGAAGTTGCTCAGGGGCGTGATCATGACTTTGAATATCGTTTATTAACGAAGGATGGCAGCGTAATTTGGGTACGCGATGTCGTTAATGTTATTCATGGTGAACATGGGCCTGAAAAACTTCAGGGTTTTATGTTCGATATTACCGAACAAAAGCAGGTTGAGTTGGCGCTTAATAGCCTAGCTGAAATGCGGGTAAACGATAACATCGAAGCGTTTTATCGTGCCTGCACTAAAATCCTTTCAATGGTATACAACGCGCAATTTTCGTTTATTGGTTTATTTGCGACAGAAGCGCGCAGTTCGATTCAGACTCAGGCTGTATGGGCAGGCGAATCACATGTTGATAATTTTACATATGATCTAAAAGGCACTCCTTGTGCAGATATAATCGACTTGAAAATAGAGCTTGTTCCAACGGGTGCAAGTGAAGAGTATTCTGATGATGAAATGCTGGTACAGATGGGGGTTGATAGTTATTACGGTTCCCCGTTAATTGCATCATCCGGTGAAATCATAGGTCTTGTTTCCGTAATGGATGTAAAACCGATGCTACTCTCATCATGGACTTCTCCAATACTGGGGTTGTTTGCACAACGTATTGCTAATGAGATAGAGCGCTATCAAACCAATATTGCTTTACAGCAAGTTAATCAAGATTTAGCGCAGCAGGTAAGTGAGCGCACTGATGATTTACATGAGGTGCAACTTGCTAAAAAAGAATTGCAGTTGCGAGATATCCGCATGCAGAAACAGCAGAATGCCATTTTGCAATTATCCCAGCAACAATCGAGTCTGTCTGATGAACATCAACAATATTTACAGATGGCAACAGAAACAGCCTGCAAAACCTTAGCTATAGAAAGAGCAAGTATCTGGTTGTATGACCATGAAGAAAAAAAGATCGTTTGCAGGGATTTATATGAAACTTCGAAGCATGCCCATGATGCTGGAATAGAGTTGATTGAAAAAGATTTTCCAACCTATTTTAAAGCATTACGAGAAAACAGGGTAATCATAGCTAATAATGCACATACGGCGCCTGAAACGGCTGAGTTCTCAGCAGGTTATTTAACACCATTAGGTATCACCTCTATGTTAGATGCCCCTGTTCGTGCAGGTGGCAAGGCTATAGGTGTATTGTGCTGTGAACACATAGGCCCTCAAAAGGAATGGAAACTGGATGAAATAAATTTTGTGAGTGCACTGGCAGATACTGTGTCGCTTACTATGGAATTATCGGAGCATAAAAAAACAGCCAGTGAATTAAGTTTACATAAAGAGCATCTGGAAGAACTTGTTGCGCAACGTACAAAAAGTGCAATTGTCGCGAAAGAGGAAGCCATCATGGCTAACCGAGCTAAGTCAGAGTTTCTTTCTCGCATGAGCCATGAATTACGAACCCCACTTAATGTCATTATGGGATACTCACATATTGCAGCACGGTTGTCAGATAATAAAGATGTTAACGAGCATATTGGTGAAATTGAGGTGGCTTCAAAACATCTTCTGGATTTGATCAAGGATATAATGGACCTGTCTCGAATAGAAACAGGTGATATGAAGGTTGAACTTGAACGGGTTAATTTAAAAGAGGTGATCGAAATAGCAGAAAAATTTCTTAGTAAGGATGCTAAAAAGAGTGGCGTTACGATGTCACTTTTTAATTGCCAAGAAGATGTCTTTGTTCTCGCCGATGGTTTGCGTTTAAAAGAAGTGATGCTGAACTTATTATCTAATGCCATTAAATATAACTACAAAGAAGGTAAAGTTGATATCCAATGTTATTATATTGAAGCTGATAAGGTACGAATTGAGGTGACGGATACGGGCAAAGGTTTAGATAAAGTACAGATAGATAATTTATTTGAACCATTTTCTCGGCTTGGCGCAGAATTTACGGATGTGGAAGGTACAGGGGTTGGCTTGGTGATCGCAAAATCGTTAATTGAACAAATGAATGGTAATTTGACCGTAAACAGTACACCGAAGAAGGGTAGTTGTTTTGCTATCACCTTACCTTCGGCGAGATGATTGGCAAGCAAAAGATTATTAGCATAAAAGTTAAGTGTTTAGCAGCAAGCTGCGACTTTAAATTGGGTGGCTTTTGGCATAAGCTGTGTTAGTTGAATAATAATAAAGTACTGCAAACGGACTTTAAGCAGTCGGTAGTCAACATATACTATAAAGGTATGTAGGGAATCACCTTATGAGCAACATATTAATCGCCGATGATAATGAGCATAATCGCTACATTGCTCGTTTCTTATTAGAAGACGCGGGACATACGGTTGAACAAGTTGAAAATGGTGAAGATGCGGTTAAAGAAGCCCAGAATGGTAGTTTTGACCTCGTGTTAATGGATATTCAAATGCCAGGTATGGATGGTATTGAGGCAACAAAACAGTTAAAACTTGCTGGTTATGCTATTCCAATCGTTGCTTTAACGGCGAAAGCCATGCGTGGAGACCGTGAAGAGATACTCGCAGCAGGCTGTGATGGCTATATATCTAAGCCATTTGAGGTTGAGGTCTTTGTTGGTGAGGTCGAAAAATACATTAGTAATAGCTAATTATTTTAAGTTAGCGCCTTTATCACTTTTTAATACCATTATTTCTCACTGATTAAGTAATTACGTCATTAAGCCACGAAGAGAAGTGATTATTAATTTCAATACATTTCAATGATTTACAATTTATCTGTCAAGTTATTACGCAGACTAAAAAAAAATTACCGCTAGTATCAAAATAAGTGTTGACGCCCCACCTAGCGTGCGTATAATGCGCCGCTCACTCAGGGACACAGTGAGTCGCAAGTCAGTAAGAATGCGGTTTTTAGGACATTTAGGGATTGAATGACAACCGGCGAATCTGTATAGTAGCCGGCCCTTATCGGACGCACTCCGATAAAAGCTCTTTAACAATTAGATCAAAGTAATTTGTGTGGGCGCTTGTGTCGTAGATGGTTATCACCATGAATCGATGTAAGCAACCAAGCAAATCAAACCTAAGTAATAAATTTTATTAGTTAGTTAGTTTTTTTTGGTCAGGTACTTTTCATCAAAAAGTTTGGTTATCTCAAGTAACCACAATTGATTGAACTGAAGAGTTTGATCCTGGCTCAGATTGAACGCTAGCGGCATGCCTAACACATGCAAGTCGAACGGTAACAGCAGAGCTTGCTCTGGCTGACGAGTGGCGGACGGGTGAGTAACGCGTAGGAATCTACCCAATAGTGGGGGACAACCTGGTGAAAACCAGGCTAATACCGCATACGGTC
>Ga0316204_10003436_pt1 | contig 31748 bp, 32 predicted proteins | sample 6monrhotite_MG_2_FD_205661 | JGI IMG/M metagenome (GOLD analysis project Ga0316204, IMG submission 205661) | Microbial mat bacterial communities from mineral coupon in-situ incubated in ocean water Damariscotta River, Maine, United States -... | ecosystem: Environmental > Aquatic > Marine >... | reverse complement strand
GAGCATTTTCCGCTATTTTTGAAGGAATGTGAGTGGCGTTTTAACAACAGTGATTCTAAAGTTAAATTAAAGCAGTTAAAACAATGGGTTAAGAAGAATGACAACTAGTTATCTGGGACAGCCCCAATGGGAATTTTTGGTGGAGGCGGTGGGATTATTCGGGGCTCCTGCCCCTCTCCCTGCGGGCGCTCTTTAGAGCGTGCCAATCGGCTCTCCTGCCGATTGGTCGAACCCTGATATGGATTCTCTCCCTGACACACACCACAAATAAAAAAAGCCGCCCTTTCGGGCAGCTTTTTTTATTTGGTGGAGGCGGTGGGATTCGAACCCACGTCCGAAAACCATCAGCCAGTGGTTCTACATGTTTAGTCTATTCAAACAGCACCCTTTAGAAACCGAACAGACAAAGTGCCTAAAAGGTCGTTTCGTAACTTTTTAACTCCTGAGACCACGAATCACCAGTCTCAAGTAGCGGTCTCATCTGTTTGACCCCGGATACTCAAGCGATGAGCAACTCAAGTGCGGGGTAACTTACGCAGCGTAAGCTAGTTCTAGATCGTCGTTTGCAATTATTGCAAGTGCCAGCTTTTTACGGGACCAACAACCCGACATGCCCCAAAGGGTTCAGCATCTTCGTCGATACCAGTCGCCCCCAAGAAGAGCCGATTATAGACAGTAAAGATTAAGTCGCAATGAATCCTTCATCAGTATGGCAAAAACCCGTCCATCACAAAGCCAAGCGCAAAAAAGAGACCTGCCCATACAGCCACATCAAACAATAATGAGACCACAGCAAGTAAGATATTAAGGTCTACGCAATAATAATTGCAGACGTTTCCATATCTCAGGATGAAAAACCTCAACAACAAGCGCCCGTGTTCCAGAAGGCGAACGCAGCACCGAACGCCGTCCCCAGCGATCTGCATGCGTGCCCTCACCTGTTATTTGCACAATACTCAGATCGGATCTGGATAAAGAAAGACCACGATCAAGAAGTAAATTACCAAGTGGCCGCTTGCCTTCCTGTAGCTCATTCATCAGATCCGCAGGCAAATATTCCAGCGGAAGCACCGATTCTGCATCAAACATCACCGCATCTCTGTGCAGCAATGAAACCTGACGCCTCAGACATGATGCATGATCAGCACAGTCCAGAAGCGCAGTCTCATCCGCACTCGCCCGATCCACAAATTGATCATGCACAACGACCGAAAGCTGCATACCATAATGACGTTCAAGAAAACGGGTCAGTGAACCCACTGTGGTCAGCACCGCCGCCACATTTTTTGATACATTCGCACCTTCCATCCGCCACTGACGTACGGGGCACCATTTCTGACTTTTCAGTGATCCAAAAAACATGCCTGCATCTTGAGGCATGCAATAGATGGGTCAAGAGCAAGGAAGTGAGAAGGCTTGCAGGCCGGGCCATTTTCAGGCCGAATTCGACCATGTCAGACTGTCGAATCTTTCTTAATCAGCCCCTTGAAATTGGGCACAGTGCAACAATACCTATAGATCAGGCCCATTATCTTCGTCATGTCATGCGTCTGGTTCAAGGTGATCTAATCACCCTCTTTAATGGGCAAGGTGGTGAATATAAAGCAACGGTTGAACAACTGAGCAAGCAAGGTGGTTCCTGCCACGTTGAATCATTCATTGATGTAGACAGAGAGATGCCCATTCGTATTCACATCGTTCAATGCGCAAATAAAAGTGACAAAATTGAAGCTGTACTGCAAAAATGTACAGAGTTGGGCGTTGCCAGCTTTCAGATTGCCAACAGTGAGCGCTCACAATTCAAATTAATCGAAAAAAAGTTAGAAAGCAGGCTTTCACGCTGGCAAAAAATCATCCTTGAAGCCGCAGAACAAAGTGAACGCACATCAATCCCTTCGGTTTCATGGCATCCATCTTTACAGAACATTGAAACATCCAACACCGCTTACGTGCTGCACCCGGAATCAGCCACACAATGGGAAAATATAAAAAATAATATCCTCGCAGCGCATGACATCACTCTGGCTGTTGGTCCGGAAGGCGGCTGGAGCCATCGTGATTTAGATACTTTGAAAAAATCCGGCTTCATCAATCTAACATTTGGCCCCAGAATCATGCGCACGGAAACTGCGGCGCCCGCACTGGCTGCTGCAATTCAAGCCATATCAGGTTAAACACTCTCGATTGAAAATTGTATGGTAATCGTTGAAAAACACATAAAATTAATAAACAGTACGCAAATATTAGCGTTTGGTGATGCTAGTCACGGCAATGTCTTAAAAAAAATATAGCATCCACAAATCAAATTTTAATTTAGAGGCTCGGTTTCAAAAAACATGGAAAATATTCAATTCATCAGTCCTAGCACTCCGATTATCATTACAGTGATTTCGCTGCTTTTCCTGATGTTATCCATTTATTATATCCGTCCTTGGTTGACCGGTGCTATTGGCAGTACCCGCATTCAACGTGAGATTAACCTTCTCCAGAAAAAGGGTGCAACAGTGATGAATCACATTCAGCTACCAACCAAAAAAGGTGATATCATCCACATCGATCACCTAGTCATCACCAATACACAGATCATTGCCATTTCAACACTTGGTTATTCAGGTGACATTTCAGGTTCAATCAGATCAGCTACATGGATACAGGAAACATCGCAAGGGCAACATCGTTTTCCTAATCCGGTAAAACAGCATGAAATTTTAAAACAGACCATTCAATCTACGCTTGGGGATCGCCTTAAAATCAGAACCATTTCTGCTTTTACAACAGGCCGTCTTCATGGAACGGACTCCAAAGATGTTATTCCTGCAACGGAATGTGCCAAAACCATACATGCAGAACTCGAAGACATTACCTCAGGTTCAAAACAACATTGGGCAACAAATATCATTCGCAACATTGCATTGGAAGATGCAGATAGCCGTGCCGAAAAAGAACGGGTTTTTATTGCCAGACAAGGTAATGAAAAGCGTCTGAAAACCGCACGTTATATGATGGGAACCAGCGCTTCTCTGATGTTAGTGGCCATCATACTGGCAGGTGTCCGTCTGGCTTCAAATCACGCCCTCATTGCATAATCGCTGCATCAATCAAAGCTGGTGACATTCAATCACCAGCTTTGATCAACTTACGATTTTAATAACAGCTCAAGTAAAAAGTTAAGCGACCCCAATCGCTTCACGCCATGCCAAGACCATACGAAACCATTCATTGCTTAAATCCACAGAAAGATCACGTTTTACTTCTGAAAGTGAAGCGTAAGGATCTGCATCATCCAACTCAACCATCACCTGATCAAATTCTTCACCGATGACCGCAGGCACATCAATGTGATATCCCGCTCTAACCAAAGCGATGTAATGATTAAAGGTCGTCTTTTCAGCAACCCCCTGCAGGCTGGCAATCGCATCAGAGCTCATGCCCTTTTTGTATAAGCCCCACGTATGCATCTGAGCATCATTGGCTGCTGGTCCTTTAGCCATAAGCTTCGGCGCACCTGATGCGTCTTTTCCACCCACTTCGGCATGGGTTTCGATATAATCTTTCAAAGCGGATAAGAATATCTCACCATAGGCTTCAAACTTATGTTGGCCCATGCCACTAATATTATGCAACGAGTCATCGTTAATTTCAGTTAACTGGCTCATCTCAGTCAATGCAACGTCAGAAAGAAGCGCATGCGGTGGAACATCCTCTTCTTCTGCCAGACGTTCACGAACTTCCACAAGCTTTTGAAACAGTTTGCCATCTTTGCTTTGTGTGAATCGTTTCAGCTTGCGTTTAATACCCGGCTGATATTTAGCCAGTTTAATCGAAGCTCCTTCGAGCAATGCATCTGCTTTTTTGGTTGGAACCAATGCAGCGCGTCGTGAAATATCCTGCATAAACAGGCCATGATGAACCAACTGGCGAAGAATAGACGTCCACTCATCACCATTGATATCGATACCCATTCCATGTGTCTTGGCCTTATCATGCCCCTTTTCACAAATGCGTACATTCTTGGAGCCTCGCAAAACGTCCACAACATAACCAACGCCAAAATCGCCACTTAACTCTTGCACACACGTCACAGCCAAACGTGCAACATCACTCGCATCGTAAGTCTCTGGAGGATCAAGGCAGACGTCACAGTTACCACATGCCGTTCCTTCCATTTCCTCACTAAAATAGCCTAGCAATACCCGACGGCGACATGCCAGCGCCTCAGATAATGCCACCATGCTGTTAAGTTTATGCACTTCAACACGGCGCTGATCGATATTTTCAACATTTTCAATCAAGCGTCGGACCAGATTCACATCGCCCGAGCCATAAAGCATTAACGCTTCGGACTCCAGACCATCACGACCAGCACGCCCTGTTTCCTGATAATAAGATTCAATACTCTTTGGAATATCATGATGAATAACAAAACGAACATTCGGTTTATCAACACCCATCCCAAAAGCAATCGTTGCCACAATCACTTTTACGCGATCACGAAGAAAATCATCCTGTACCTTTTCACGTTGCCGTGCTGGCATTCCTGCATGATAAGCTGCGGCACGGATGCCATGACGTTGCAGATTGACCGCCATGTCCTCTACCCGCTTTCGGGAAAGGCAGTAGATAATGCCTGATGCCCCTTTCCAATCATCCAGAAAAGTTAACACCTGTGTCAAAGGCTGGCGCTTTTCAGCAACCAAATAACGAATATTCGGACGATCAAAACTGGAAATATAGCGCTTGGCTTTTTTCAACCTCAGACGCTCAGCAATATCTTCACGTGTATGTTCATCCGCAGTTGCAGTCAGAGCAATCATTGGAATATCAGGCATCAGTTCACGCAATTCGCCCAAGCGAACATACTCAGGCCGGAAATCATGCCCCCACTGAGAAACACAGTGCGCCTCATCAACAGCAAACAAGGCAACTTCAACCTTTTCAAGACGCTTCAAAAAAGTTTTGGTCAACAGGCGTTCCGGTGCCACGTAAAGCAGGTCAAGCTCCCCAGCCTCAAACTGTTCCAGTACTTCCTTTGCAACGGCAGCCTTTAATGATGAATTATAATATGCGGCTTTCACGCCACAATGTGTCAGTGCATCCACCTGATCTTTCATCAGAGAGATCAAAGGTGAAACCACAATCCCTGTTCCCTTTCGCATGATAGAAGGAATCTGATAACAGAGCGATTTACCACCACCTGTCGGCATCAGGACAAAAGCATCCTTGCCATCAAGCAGCGTGCAGATCACATCCTCCTGCGGTTCACGAAAGGAGTCATAACCAAAGACATCTTTCAGAACCTTTCTCGCCTGTTCTTTTACTTTTTTCGTCGCCATGTATACCTCAAAGACAAATCATCACTCACAGGCCTATCAGGCCCGAAAATTTGTTTGCCAGTTATTTAGGGGAAACCGAATCATTATGACATCCATGCTCAAAACCTTATAAAAAAGGCCCCGTATGATGCGGCTCTATATATAGTTCAGCATGGATTTCATTTTTTGGCAAGTCTTTTGTTAATGACATCATTAAGACATACAGGAAATTGGCAGCCCCTTCCGGCTCGTGCATCATATGCCAATGTCTGAACAACACCCGAATCTTATCGGCAAAAAAATTCTTAATACCCGGGCTGAAAAACAGGCAGGGGTCACGACAGCTGAAATTCTTAAACGTGGAGGAGTGCCACTCCACCTCGCCTGTCTCGAAATGGAATGTTTGCACAAAAACATTCGTCAAAGCATCCCTTTGCTTCAAGATAATACGGCAGAAGTGCTTTTCACTAGCCGCAACGGCGTTGCATGTGTTGCTGATCTGTTTGGTAACGATTTCAGCAATATCTTCAAACCTCACAAAATCACTGCTATTGGCAACAAAACCGCTACAACACTGAAACAACTTGGCGTATCTCCTGAGATGATCCCGGAAGCTGCTTCACAGGAAGGACTTATTGATGCCTATCAACACGCAGATATTCCAAAAAAACTTATTTTTTTCCGCGCCGAAGAAGGCAACGATGCACTCAGTCACGCCCTGACCTCACAAGGTTGTGAAGTGAGCACCATCCATGCCTACCGCATGAAATCTCCTGAGTCAGATGCATCCATCATCATCAAACAGATGCAACGACATGAAGTTGATGCCGTACTTTTGGGTAGCCCAAAAACCGTTCAAAATTACATCCAGCGTATTGGAAACATTGAAATTGCAAATATTCCTGCCGTTGCTACGATCAGCCATCAAGTTGCTACAGCGGCTAAAAAAGCCGGATTAAGCGTGCAGGCCACCGCAAAAACAGCTAGTTTTGATGCCATGCTTGATGCGTTGGCTGACTATTTCAATAAATCTGGAGCCTGATATGTCTCTGCCCGACTTGATCCATCGCCCAAGGCGACTTCGTAAAAACCCGACCATCCGAAATATGGTAAGGGAAACTTCATTGAGCCCCAGTGATTTTATCTATCCGGTTTTTGTGGATGAAACGATTACTGAAGCAGTTCCAGTTGCCAGCATGCCGGGTGTTTTTCGCATCCCCTTAAGTGATGTCGGAAGCATCACCAAAAAGACGGCATCTCTTGGCATTTCCGGCATTATTCTATTTGGCATTCCTGCTAAAAAAGATGCCGTCGGTTCCGGTGGCTGGGATGCAAATGGCATTGTGCAAAAAGCCATTCAGGAAGCTAAAAAAGCTTCTCCTGAAAGTTATGTCATCGCCGATACATGTTTCTGCGAATATACCGACCATGGTCACTGTGGTGTGCTTGATGGTCACGAAGTCGATAACGATGCAACGCTTGCTAATCTGCAAAAAGAGGCTATCTCCTATGCCAAAGCAGGTATCGATATGATTGCACCATCCGGCATGATGGATGGTATGATCGCAGCCATTCGTACAGGTTTGGACTCCGCAGGGTTTAAAGACCTGCCCATCATGTCTTATGCCGTTAAATATGCCTCCGCCTACTTCGGCCCCTTCCGTGATGCTGCGGACTCCACCCCAAGTTTCGGTGATCGTGCCAGCTATCAGATGGACCCTGCCAACAGCCGCGAAGCGATGCGTGAAGCGATGCTTGATGTTGAAGAAGGTGCAGATATTTTGATGGTGAAACCCGGACTGGCTTACATGGACATCATCCGCACAGTCAAAGATGCAACCGACCTTCCCATGGCTGTTTACAACGTTTCCGGTGAATATGCGATGGTAAAAGCTGCCGCTGAAAAGGGTTGGATTGATGAAAAACGTGTGGTTTTGGAAACCATGTTAAGCTTTAAACGTGCAGGTGCTGATCTCATTTTAAGTTATCACGCACTGGACGTAGCCCGCTGGCTCAACGATGCTTAGTGCATGAGTCACGATAAAAGTAATCATACAGAGCCGGAAAAGACTGTAGATATCGAAGAAACATCTACAGATCAGGAACAGCAATCTGCAAAAAACAAACCAAAACGTTTTGTAAGGTTCTGGTTATTTTTACTGCTTATCCTATGCCTTGGCGCAGCCTTTTTCTTTTATACGCCACAAGAACTCAAAGACAAATATCTGAATCTTCTCACTGAAACACTGAGCACTAAAAAAGTTGAACAGGCAGATGTCACTACAAACGAACCTTCCCTTGAACTGATAGAAACATTGGAGACACCCTCGAAAGTAACCGTACCCAAAACGACTATCGTCGTTGAACATCCTGCTGTAGAAAAAGTCCCTGCTGCGAGCAGTGAAGAGATCAGTCATGTTCTTCATGCCATGACATCACTTCAACAAGAGCTTGAGACGTTACGACAAAACCAACAATCGTTGCAACAGGTTCAACAGACAGTGCAGACAATGCAGCTTCGGGCACGCCTGAACTGGATCTCAAATCCATCCAATCATCTGCCTCAACTCCAGCTTGCATGGGAAGAAATCACACTCATGCCAGTTCTATCTTCCGATGAACGTGAACAGGCACAAAAAATGCTGGTATTGGCTGAAAAACGTGTGCAAGACATGCAAAACTGGCAACAACATCTGCACAATTACAGTGCATTATTAAAAGTTACAGAACACCATAATATTATCCCGAAATTTGAAAACCGCTGGTTGAACTGGATTGCGGAGCAATTCTCTATCCGTCCTTCATTAAACAAAGAAGAAGCCGAGCGTACATATTTGCGTGAACAACTTATGAACATCAACCACAACATCGAACTTGAACAATGGCCGGATGCAAAATTATGGTTGCGACTACGAGCCACTTTACAATTGACACTCGACAAATCAGCAGATACCAATAAACCAGCGACCGAACTTGGACTGCCTGAATCATTCAAGGGCATTCAGGCCGATATTGATGCCTTGCGTCAAAGTGCTGCGGCATGGTTGGAGCGCTTGTCATGAAAATATTTATTTTACTCATCCTTGCACTTACCGCCTCTCTACTGTTCACCCTGTTCCCTGGCATTGTAAGCCAAACACTGCGCATTGAAGCTTTTGGCTGGGTATTTGAAACACGCCAGGGAGCATTCCTTACCGCACTGATCATTTTACTGGCCGTGGTCTGGCTTATTCGCCGAATTTTTTCCGCCATTCTTGCTGGCCCCAGCCAACTTTGGCACACCCTGCGCATGGGCGGAAAAAAACGGCGCGAACAGCGTCTGCGTGAAGGCGTTGCAGATATGTTTAATATGCGTGGTGACCTAGGCAAAAAATCACTGCGGAAATCCCGAGGGATCCTTCCAAAGTGGGCTTCTGAATTACTTCAAACAGCAATTATACCTGCCAATGAACAATCGCTTCCTGACCCGAATCAAGACCCCTTAAACATCGCTTTATCAGCCAGCATTGCAACCAATCCGAATGCAACAGCCAAGCCTGATACGGTTGTCCGTAAAGCACATCTTGAAGCGTGGCTCAGCGCACATCCTGACGCACCGCTTGCGATCTCCCGGCTGGCCTCACTGGCTGAAGAAGAGCACGATTGGAAAACCGCGATTCGACTGCTTGAACAAGCCTGGAAACAAGGCCAATACTCTGCCGCCAGCATCAAACCTCGATTGGCACATGCCTATACCGAACTCGCAAAAGAAGAAGTGGAAAACAGGCAACATCACTTGCGTAAAGCACAGCGCCTGCTGCCTGACAGTAGCGAAGTTGTGCTTGCACTTGGTGAAATGCATTTAGCTAACCATGATAACGATGCCACTCAAAAACTCTGGTTTGCTCACCTTGAACGCCATAATGATTTCAAAGTCGCCGCTGTACTGTTCAACTTGTTAAAAACCGACGCTTTAGCAGCTTTCCGCAAACTTGATAAAAGCAATGCAGCAAGAACCTACCTGCCTGCCAAACGCTGGTTACAAGCCAATTTGGCCCACACTGCTGAACTCGGCGGACTTGCCAATGAAATCATGACCCGACTACTCGAAGAACATGCCTCCCCTGAAATGCTTCGTTCAAAAGCAGACTGGCATGCAAATGCCGGCGAATGGGAGCAGGCTTCAGGCTATTATCAACAACTGTGTGACAAAAAAGCCGGGCCTGAAAAAAACATCTAAAAACAAGCATAATTTGCCCATTTTTCTTCAATCATGACAAGTATGATTCATCGTTGGCAACAGATCGCACTCCCCGCTGAAGGCAAAGCTGTCACATTCAGTTTTATGCAGCGTTTTCCACCCGATAGTCAAATACCAGCTCATGATTACGAGGGTTTTGCCATCTGCTTTGAAGGTAATATAAAAGCCTATCGAAACAGCTGCCCACATGTCGGCTCACCTCTGGACTGGGCGCCCGGCCAGTTCTTTTCCAAAGAAGGCAACCAGCTGGTATGCCATACCCATGATGCACGCTTTGACCCTGTCACAGGTGACTGGCTCTCTGGCCCTCCATGCCTTCATGGACTGGAAAGGCTTCCGATACAAAATATCCAGTCAGAATCGATCGAAGTCCCGGCTGAACTCACTTCCGGGGCTTGATGTCTATTTCCGAGCTTTCTCTTTTAGGCCCTGCATCCGGGTCCATGCTTGTTAAAGCCAACATCCACTCAGAAGAACAGTGATGCAAACTGGGTGCTATTGAAGCTTTTTGTCTTGTAAAACAGGCTGGCTGCAAGCCAAGTAAAAACCTTCTTTATGCACTGCATGGCACACTGCATCATCTATCCTGGCGTGAGGCCAGTTCCGGCCAAATTCGCAGTCAGCTTTTATTGGAACTCAAGGCATTCGAAGAATTTTTTTTTCAATAAGGAACAAGCTTACCATCAAAAGCGATGAAACTTCCCGATTCATAACGATCTGCACCAGCAATCACACGGGTCATACCCTTGACGGATGTTTCGACATCAATAAGCCCTGTCTGATTTGTCATGTCAGTCTCAACCCAGCCCGGATGCAAAGTGATCACATGGATGTTCTCGACAGATAAATCCATCGCCATTGATTTTGAAACAATGGTCAGCCCCGCCTTAGCAGCCCGATACGCATAAGTGCCACCACTACTATTATCAGCACTTGAACCCATCTTGGAGCTAACGTTGGCGATCACTGCCGTATCAGCAAATCGTCGTCTCAAACATTTCACCACCCACAACGGACCAATACAATCAACGTTGAACACTTCCAACATGGCCTCGGCGGTCACATTTTCAAGTGATTGCCCATCCTTCCCCGGGCCATAGATCCCGGCATTGTTAATGAGTAAGTCGATCTTCTCCGGCAATTCACCTTGAGGCTTTAAATCTGTTGCCACATTCCAGTACAACGTATGCAAATGCTCTGAATCAATACCGGCCAATTCACCCAAGTCACTACGATAACAGGCCCACACATCATGTCCTTCTGCCAGATAATGACGGACAAACCCTGCTCCAATGCCCCGATTCGCGCCTGTAATAAACACCTTCATAATTGCCTCCAATGGATTCTTTGTATCAACTGCGGTTACAATTGCCCAATGGCGACACTAGCCTCAGAAAACACAACGAAGCAAAACCTTTGGCACTGGTTTAAAGGCAGCTGGACAGACCGGCTGCTTCTGCTCGCCTCACTGATCACAATTTTTTATGCATGGCAATGGATTGATGCCGAAGTCAGTAGCGGGCCTCCACTGGTCATGATCTACCACGATGATAAATTGCTCGCCCGTTATGCCTTTCCTGAAGATGGAAAACCAATCCATTTTCATGCAAAAGGAGAACTGGGTATCTCGGAAATCGTCATTGATGCTGATGGTGCCCGGTTTTTAAGCTCTCCATGCACAACTGAATATTGTGTATCACGCGGTCATCGAAAAAAACATGGTGATATTATCGCCTGTGTTCCGAATCGAATTCTTATCGCCATTGAAGGCTCCCATAAACAAAATGGAACTCTGGATGCCATTGTTGAATAAAATAAAATTGATCCCGCGTCCACCTCTGGCCGAGCTTGAATATAAAGCTAAATGGCTGAGTCTGTTGTTATTGGCTGTTGGTCTGCATATTTTCGAAGCGGCCTTGCCCAGTCTTGGCCCCTGGTTCAAACCCGGCCTGGCCAACATCATAACCCTGCTTGCACTGGTTATTTTAGGCCCTGCTTCGGCAGCCATGCTGGCAATCTGGCGAGTCATTATCGGCAGCTTCCTGATCGGTACACTGTTTACACCCACATTCATCATCAGTCTGGCTGGAGGTACAGCGGCAGCTGTGGTCATGCTGACTGTCTGGCGATTCATCCCCGGCATCACACTGATTGGAATCAGTCTGGCAGGTGCATTGGCTCACATGACTGTGCAGCTCGTCACAGTTGAATCACTGTTTATTCATCAGCATGCACTGTACTATTTGCTGCCACCACTGCTGCTGCTCTCTGTTATCACAGGCTGGTTCAATGGTGGGTTGGCAATGTATATCGTTTCACGGGTAAAGGAATCAGAGTGAATATCAAAGGGTCTCAGAAACGTCTAAGTGTTTCATTTGCAGCATCCATGACTGTGCATCTGCTGCTTGCTCTCGTGATTACACTGGTCGCAACCGATAAGCCCATTCCAAAAAAACAGGCTCCTGAAATCATGGATGTTGTGCTACTTGACCCGGAAACAACACCCAAAAAAAACCCTTCAAAAGATGCAAAAACCATCTCCAACCGAAGTGCGGAAGGTGGCAATAGCAAAGCAAAAGATCGTCGAACCCGTACAGCCAAGGCACCGATCACAGGTCCTCAACAAAAAAGAAAACCAACACCGGATATGCCAACACCACCCAAACAGGCGCAAATGCCTACGCCAAAACAGAATCAAAGAACTCGAACACTGGCAAAACGTGATCTGAAACTCGCACCAAACCAGCCACCTGAAATGCCTAAAAAACCGACAAAAAAAGTTGCAGAACCAAATTTTAAAAACATCCCGCTTAGCAATCTGATGCCTTCAAGCATGGCATTGGCTGAACTCTCCCGCGACTTTGAAAGAGAGCGGCGCATGAAACAGTTTTTAAACAAAGAAGCGGATATCCCGGTCAACACAAAAGAGGCAAAATATGCGCCTTATATGCAATCAATGGTTCGTTCACTGGAAGAACAGTGGCGGCCGGGTGGGCGTTCTGATTTTGCGCAATTTCCGGAAGATGCCCGCAAACTTCTCATGCGCATCACCATTGAAAGTAATGGCTCATTAAGCAATTTGGAAATCTTGCGTCCAAGCCCGATCAATGCTCTGAATGACAGTGCCATTGCCGCCATTCACGCAGCCGCACCATTCAAACCTTTGCCTAGCTCCTGGGGGCTGGACCGGGTTCACATCCCACTTATTTTCGAAGTATTTGAGGATAAGTTTGTCTTCCGCCAGCTCTGAAACGCTCTTAGGCTGGTATCAAAAAGAGGCTAGGGCACTGCCCTGGCGTGACACGACTGACCCTTACAAAATCTGGATCTCCGAAATCATGTTACAACAGACACAGGTGAAAACAGTTCTGCCACGATATTTACAATGGTTTGAGATATTCCCTGATGTTCATTCACTCGCATCAGCAAATTTGGATGCCGTCCTCAAAGCCTGGGAAGGCCTTGGTTACTACCGCCGGGCACGGTTTATTCACCAGTCTGCTAACATTATTGTTACGCAACACTATGGACATTTCCCGGAAGAGTTCGATGCCATCATGGCATTGCCCGGCATTGGCCGATCAACGGCTGGAGCCATTGCATCTTTCTCATTTTCTCAATCAACACCCGTGCTCGATGGCAATGTAAAACGGGTTTTAAAACGCTGGTATGGCAATCCTGATGCACCGGATAAACAACTCTGGGTATGGGCACAGAAAGCCATTGACACATCGAACAGTCCTGCAGACTGGAATCAGGCCATGATGGAGCTGGGCGCAAGCCTCTGCTCTCCACAAAATCCTGATTGTTCATCCTGCCCAATGCATCAGTATTGCAAAGCTGCATTTCAAATTGAACAATCAAGTGCCGTTAAAAAAATCACGGTTAAAAACCTGCACTGGCGTGTGGATCTGCATACCAGTCCTGAGCGAGGTATCTGGCTCACTCAGCGCCCCGACTCCGGCATCTGGGCAGGCCTATGGACGCCACCGATCACAGAACTGGATCAATTGCCAGAGACACCACCCTGCTATATCCATATACTCACGCATCGTCGCTTACATCTGTACGGCCATACTTCAAATCATTCTCCCAGCGGAGATGGCCAGTGGATTTCAGATATCAGCCAGTTTGCATTGCCCACTGGAATCCACCGCTTGCTCGAAAAGCATGAACAAACTTAAGCAATGGTAATTTGCTTTGAGAGGTAAACATCCTGAATGGCGTGAAGAAGCTTCACACCCTCTTTCATCGGCTTCTGAAACGCTTTGCGACCTGAGATCAAGCCCATGCCACCTGCCCGTTTGTTGATTACAGCCGTTGCCACCGCTTGTCCAAGATCATCGCCGCCTGATGCACCTCCGGAATTAATCAGTCCAATACGGCCCATATAACAATTGGCCACCTGATACCGCACCAGATCAATCGGATGATCAGATGTAAGTTTTTCATAAACAAGCGGATGGGTTTTCCCAAAATGGATTGCATTATAACCGCCATTCCCCTCAGCCTGCTTCTGCTTGATGATGTCAGCCTCAATGGTAGCGGCCAGATGATTGGCCTGCCCTGTAAGGTCGGCAGCCGCATGATAATCGACACCCTCATGTTTAAAGGCCGAATTGCGCAGATAGGCCCACAAAATCGTGACCATGCCCAGTTCATGCGCTCTGGCAAAGGCATCACTGATTTCCTGAATCTGGCGACGTGACTCCGGTGAACCGAAATAGACTGTTGCACCGACTGCAACTGCCCCCATATCGAATGCCTGCTCAACACTGGCAAACAGGGTCTGATCATAAACAGCAGGATAGGTAAGAATTTCATTGTGATTGATCTTCACAATGAACGGGATTTTATGAGCATACTTTCGACTTACGGAGCCCAGCACGCCCAACGTAGAGGCCACTGCATTGCAGCCACCTTCCATGGCAAGCTTGATGATGTTTTCAGGATCGAAATAGATCGGATTCGGAGCAAACGAAGCACCTCCGGAATGCTCCACGCCCTGATCAACGGGTAAAATGGAGAGGCAACCTGAGCCTGCAAGCCGACCATGATCAAATATCGTTTGCAGACTACGTAATACACCGGGTTTTCGATCGCTGGAAGCCATAACACGATCCACATAATCCGGCCCGGGAAGGTGCAACATACTCTTGTCGATCGTTTTGCATGTATGCGAAAGAAGATTCTCTGCTCTATCACCCAGAATCTCATCCAATTGTGATTCGATATTGCTCATGATTACCCCCTGTATAAAAACGAACCAAGACGACCTAAAATAAACTTTCAGGACTGTTTCGTTAGCTTAGTTCAAATAAAGACATCTTGCAGATGGCAACCACCGAAAAGTGACGAATTACCATCCGAACGATACAGTGAGCCTGTGAAACGTCTGATCTTCATCCTTCTGCTTCTTATGCCTCTGGCATCCCATGCTGCCAAATCCGAGGCAGGCATGATTGTAGCAGCTCACCCACTGGCTGCCGAAGCAGGTGTGAAAATGCTGGAAAGAGGTGGCAATGCCTTTGATGCAGCCGCCGCTACTGCCCTCGCCCTCGGGGTTGCTGAGCCGGGTTCATCCGGCATCGGCGGTGGTGGCTTTTTTCTACTCTATATCGCCAAAGAAGATCGCTATGTGATGCTTGATGCGCGTGAGACATCGCCCAGCCTTGCGGGCCATGGTGAAGTATATAAAACTCAATCAAGCATCGATGGCCCACAATCCGCAGGTGTGCCCGGTCTGGCCGCTGGCGTGGATCGGCTCGTTTCAAAATATGGCAAACTAAAACGTAGCGATGTGACGGCACCTGCCATCCGGATTGCCCGTGATGGTTTTAAAATCAGCTCAAGACTTGCTGGCATGATCAAATGGCGTGGTAAAGTGTTTAACGATACCGCCCGCAGTATCTTTCTAAAAAATGAAGGTGAAATCATTCGTCAGCCTGCACTGGCTGAAACACTTATTCGCTTTGCCAAAGCTGGAGCTCAGGATTTTTATCACGGCGAAACAGCAGGAAGGCTTGTCGCGGACATCAAACAACAGGGTGGCCTGATCCGGCTTGAAGATATGGCTGCCTACAAAGTGATCGAACGCGAGCCTGTCACGTTTGCCTGGCAAGGCTACCACTTCATTTCAGCCGCGCTTCCTTCCTCCGGTGGCATGACCCTGGCACATATCTTTGGCCAACTTGAAAACGACAATCTGAAATCATTCAACCCAACTGACCGAACACATCTGCTCATTGAATCGATGAAACGTGCCTACCGTGACCGCAATGAACATCTGGGCGATCAGGATTATGTTTCGATCCCTGATGACTACCTTGATCCGAAACGTTTAAAAAAACTGCGAGACTCAATCAAGAGCAATCAGGCAACAGCATCTTCTAAGCTCACAGGCTTTGCCGAACCCATGGGCGCGAGTGTCGATACCACTCATTTCTCAGTGATCGATCGTGAAGGCAACATGGTCTCAGCCACACTCTCCATCAATTATGGTTTTGGTTCCGCTTATGTTTCACCCTCCACGGGCATCCTCTTAAATGACGAGATGGATGATTTTGCCACCCAACCCGGCAAAGCCAATGCTTACGGATTGGTGCAGGGTAAAGCCAATGCAGTCGCACCGGGCAAACGTATGTTGTCGAGCATGACACCAACTTTTGTTATCGGCCCTGATCGCACCTTGATTGTCGGCACACCTGGTGGCTCTCGAATCATTAGCATGGTCATGCTTGCATCACTTGGTTTTGCATTAAATGACTCTGCTTCGGATAGCTGGGTTAATGCACCACGTTTTCATCACCAGTTTTTGCCTGATGTCGTCCAGCATGAAAAAGGCGCATTCACACCGGAAATGGCTACCGAATTAATTGACCGTGGACATATGCTTAAAGAGATTCGTCATTACGGTAATATGCATGCAATTATGCTGAACAAAAAAACAGGCCAACTAACAGGCATCGCCGACAAACGCGGTGAAGGCAGAAGTATTTCAACAGGTAACAAGGTAAACTAACCATGCTTCAGAAACTCAAAAACATGTGGAACAAAAGCGATACAGCAAATGCAACCAACAAAGAGCATGATATTTCGCTCGCCATCACTGCCGTCATGGTCGAAATCATGCATATCGATGGCAAACTGGATGAGGCTGAACATAACGAAATCATCACAGCTGTAGAAAAACGTTTCGGACTTTCAACTCAGGAGGTGCACGAACTTGTCGAACAAGCCAAAAAGGAAGTGGGAAATGCAAACGACATGCACCAGTTCACCTCGCAGATCATCAAACATTATACCACTGAAGAGCGAATCGACTTCTTAAAAGAACTCTGGCAGATCGCTATGGCCGATGGTCATGTTGACCCCTATGAGGAGCAGCTTATCCGCCGTACTGCCGAACTGATCGGTGTTTATCATCGTGAGTTTATTGAAGCCAAGATTGCAGCACGTGAAACGCGTTAAAATCACGCTTAAATAACCGTATCCAATTTGCTGCCAAGCTCAGGAATCATCACAACATCTGCGCGAAGATCATAAACCAGATATTCAAAATGATTCCGTCTTCCTGAACTTACCACCTGCCCTTGCCGCACTTCGATGGCTTCAACATCAATGACCGGATCAACACGCGCCGGCGCACTATTTTCAGAGCGCACAGAACCCATCTCCTGCCCGCTTCGATGATCAGGCAGCAGTGAATATCCGGGGCCGGGTTCATATTTCAGACCCATCGCCAGCGTCAGTTCCATATCAGTTCATAGGCTCCACCCATACATAACAAACCACCGGAAAAATTTTCCCTGTTTGAGAAGCCCACACGGCAATTTATTCCCATGCAGCAACAAGAGATTTTCCAGGTAAATTTTGTTTTTCGCTTAAGTATCAGCTAGTTAAATCTATTTCAAATCACCTCCAAACAGTTTTTGAACAACCTGTTGAAGTGTAAAGTGCATAAAAGATGCCGAATGATTTTTTGTAACCCCAAACAAGCATTCACAATCCATGTTTGAATCATTGCACTGACGCGTTGTGAATGGACACAACCGAATTCTGTGTTTAAGCTTTAATATGCAATATAGAGAGGTTATGTCCGTCGCGGATTCAAGTTGTAAGTGCAACTTTGATGACGCTAATTCAAGTGCTCGTTTATGCTTGTACGCTGTCTGGAGAATAAAAAGAAATGATTAAACATATTGTATTATGGAAGTTAAAAGACAATGTGGGTGGTAAACCCAAACTGGATCATGCGCTGTGTTTAAAGGAGGCGTTAGAAAATTTAAATGGCAAAATATCGGGCATGCCTCTTCTTGAAGTAGGGGTTCATGTAAAAGACAGTGAAAGTGGCGATGATGACGCTGATGTTATTTTATACGCTGAATTCGATAATGTTGAATCATTGGAGAATTATTATTCTCACCCTGAACACGTCAAAATCAAACCTTTTTCTCAATCAATAAGAAGAGAAAGGAGGGTTATTAACTATGAAGTTCAACGCGCATAAAGCTGTAGTCTTTTTATACGATCACAAAACTCAATCGTTACTGTTCAAGGAGAATCATGACTCACGCAATCACTAAAGGCACACATCACATCGGCCTTACCGTATCGAAGCTTGAAGAGAGCGCAGCATTTTTCACTTCACTTCTTGGCTGGAAAGAAGTGACAAGAAACAATGACTATCCTGCTATATTTGTAAGTGACGGCAGTGTCATGGTTACACTCTGGAAAAATAAAGAAGCGCCACCGACATCTTTTAATAGAAGTCGTAATATTGGCTTGCATCATGTTGCGTTTGAGGTGGGGAGCGAAGCTGATCTCACTAACATTCATGATAAGCTGATGAAAAACAAAGTGATAATAGAGTTCTCTCCCGAACTGATAAGAGAGGGGCCAGCAAAACATATGATCTGTTATGAACCCAGTGGCATTAGGGTAGAATTTATATGGTCCGGCTGTTAATCAAACCATCGATTCTAAGTTTTCTCCATAGAGCAGACATTAAATTTAACATGGAGAGAGGCACAAATACCTCTCTCCAGTTAAAGAAAGATCAAACACCCGAATATTGAGCATGAATCTCTCTGGCATGCATGTTTGGCAACTTATTCAAAGCCGCAATCAATGCCTTGGCCGAGGCCACCACAATATCGGTATCTGAACCCTGACCATTCACAATGCGATCACCATCCTGCAAACGCACCGTCACCTCACCCTGTGCATCGGTACCTGAAGTGATTGCATTCACTGAATAGAGCAACAACGTACTGTTCGATTCAACCAATGATTTAATAGCTTGAAAAGCTGCATCCACTGGCCCATCACCCTGAGCGGTTGCTTTGTGAATCTCGCCATCAATTTCCAGTTCAACGGCTGCGACTGGTGCATCTTTGGTGCCGGATGCGGCATGCAATGAAATCAGCTTTACGCGTTCCATATTCACTTCAGAGTCGCCTGAAAGAATCACCATCAAATCTTCGTCAAAGATATCTTTCTTTTTGTCTGCCAGGATTTTGAAACGTTCAAACACAGCGCCCAGTTGATCAGCATCCAACGTTACACCCAATGTCTCATAGCGGGATTTCAATGCAGCACGGCCCGAATGTTTTCCCAGCACCATACGATTGGTATTCCAGCCCACTGATTCCGGCGTGATGATTTCGTAAGTTTTTTTATGTTTCAACACACCATCCTGATGAATACCGGATTCATGGGCAAACGCATTTGCACCAACAATCGCCTTGTTCGGTTGAATCAGCATACCAGTGATCTGCGAAACCAGCTTGGATGTAGGCACAATTTTAGTGGTATCAATGCCTGTTTCGATTTCATAACGGTCCGCACGGGTACGCAAAATCATCACGATCTCTTCCAGCGCTGCATTGCCCGCACGCTCACCCAATCCATTGATGGTACATTCAACCTGACGGGCACCGTTCTCAACGGCTGCCAATGAATTGGCCACAGCCAGACCCAAATCATTATGGCAATGCACAGAGAAAATCGCCTGATCAGAATTAGGCACCCGCTGAATCAATTCTCCCATGCGTGAGCCAAACTCGTCCGGCGTCATATAACCCACCGTATCAGGAATATTAATCACACTTGCACCAGCGGCAATCGTTGCTTCAACGATACGGCACAGAAAATCCATGTCAGAACGCCCTGCATCCTCAGCTGAAAATTCAACTTCCGGCACAGAATTTCTGGCCTGTATCACAGATTCAACCGCACGTTCAACCACCTGATCCGGTGTCATCCGCAGCTTGGCTTCCATATGAATTGGACTGGTTGCAAGAAAAGTATGTATCCGGGCACGATCCCCAGCGGGTTTTACTGCTTCGGCAGCGCGCTCAATATCTTTTGGATGTGCACGTGCCAGCGCTGCAATTCTCGGCCCTTGCACTTCCGAAGCAATACGATGCACCGCCTCAAAATCGCCAGGAGATGCAATCGGAAATCCCGCTTCAATAATATCAACACCGAGCGTAGCAAGAGAGTGCGCAACACGCATTTTTTCGTCAATATTCATCGAACAACCCGGTGACTGTTCGCCATCGCGCAATGTGGTATCAAAAATATACAAACGATCTGACATATCTACTCTCCTAACTTAAAAAAACACTCTCAATACATTTTTTCTAATTTCCATTTCCAAAACAGGCAAAAAAAAAGCCGCAGGAAAATCCTACGGCCTGTGTTCGGTCTGCTGACTTACATCAGCAGACACACAGGCCCATTCGCAGCAGTAGTAGCTGCGTCGTTTCAAAACAAGAAGTGAATGAGTTTTGTTTGTTCATGTGCGAGATTAAATCACTGTAACCTTTATCGGTCAATCATCTTTCGATGCAGATGTGGCCCTTTTACGACGAGCCCGGCGACGGGCCAAACGATGACGTGTTGCTTTTTGATGTTGCCATACACTCATAATCGGGCCATGCAGGCAATAAATCAGCAACCCGGCAAATAGTATTTTATAGGGATCAACCATGATCAACACCATGGCTAAAAGCATGCCAAGCAATACAGTAAAAGAACGCCGTTTTTTAAGATCAAGATCTTTGCCTGAAATAAAACGCACACCACTCACCATCAACCATGCCAGTGATATGGCAATCACAAACCAAAGCCACGGCCAAGGTCTTTCGATCTCTTCACCCGATACATGAAAAAAACCACCCTGCTCATGAAACAGCACCGCTGTTGCAATCAATAATGCAGTTCCCGGTGTGGGTAAACCCTGAAAATAACGTTTATCCTGATTGGCTAACTGGACATTAAAACGTGCCAATCTTAAAGCAGCACAGGCAGTAATCAGAAACGCTGCCAACCAACCGAATTTATGCAAAGGCTCTAAAGCCCATAAATAAAGCAATACTGCGGGTGCAAGACCAAAAGAAACCATGTCGCAAAGAGAATCTAATTCCGCACCAAATGCAGTTTCAGCATTCAGCAAACGTGCGACACGTCCATCCAGCATATCAAACACAGCAGCAGCTAAAATAGCCCAAGCCGCAAGTTCATATTTTCCTTGAATGGCGGCAATCAGCGCATAAAACCCTGCAAACAGGCCCATAATCGTGAATAAACTTGGCAACAGATAAATTCCACGCTTTGTCATCAAACGTTTATGCGTGTTTGTCACTGATGCATCTCCACCTTGTACATCCCCATTGCACACCTCTCCATGTTACACATCAACTCTGCGTGCAAGAATGGTTTCTCCCGAAACCACACGATCTCCCAAAGCAACACAAAGTTCATAGCCGGCAGGAATCTCACAATCCACTCGCGATCCAAAACGAATCATACCAACCCGTTGCCCAACTTTTACATGTGTCCCCACTGTTGTGTAAGAGACTATCCTACGCGCAACCAAACCTGCAATCTGAGTGAATGCGATTTTACTGCCATCATCTGTTTGCATTTCAAATCGATTACGCTCGTTGTTTTCGCTTGCTGAATCAAAACTGGCATTCACAAATTGCCCCGGCGTATATTGTATGTTTGTAATCTCCCCGGACATCGGTGCCCGGTTCACATGCACATCAAACACATTCATAAAGATATCAACACGCAAACCTGATTCGTCCTCATTTACGCGCACCACTTTGCCATCTGCCGGACACACAAACAGACCCTCACCTTCAGGCAGTTTCCGTTCGGGATCTCGAAAGAAATTCAGCATGAACGCCAACAACAGGCCCAAAAGGCCTGCGGCTATCCACCAGCATAACACAATCGCTGCAATCACAAGCAACAGCGTGGGAATTAAAAAAGGCCAGCCCTCGGGAGCAAGCGGGATTGCGCCACGTGGGTGACCGGAAATAGCTTCTTTTACACTCATAAGCCGCAGTCTACATACAGGCTGCCAAATACCCAAGAAAACAGAATGAGCCATGCTACATCGACGTTTAATGGCTATTCATTTTTTCTCTTTTCATCTACAGTTCCCCTATATGGAATCGAATAATGAGAATCTTCTCCGTGTATACCAAGACTTGCACAAAATCTTCCCTGAAGACTTGCATATTGCGCGCCCACTTATTCAAATGTTGAAAACCGCAAATGATTCTGAACAGGCAAGAGACCTGGCCATGGGCATGGCACGCCGAATGCTGGCCAAAGGCCGCCCTGGTGATTCACTTAGTTTTCTTGAAATCTGCAAAGTTCTTGAACATCCCGATAAAAATGAAATTGAAGCCATGGTGAGTATTGCACAACTCACCGTTGACGGCCCCATCGACATGGAAACAGGGACAGGCAAAACATTCATGCTTATCGATCAGCTTTCTGATCATGAAACACGTGATTTCCTCGAACATGGACGCCTCATTGAAATTAAAGAAGGTACGGATATTGTCCAACAGGGAGAGGTCAATCAGAATTTTTATCTGATTCTAAGAGGCAACATGCAAGTCCACATGACTTCAAAAACAGGGCACCGGATTGACGTAAGCATGCTGGAGGCTGGTCATTTTTTTGGTGAATTTGCCTGTGTATATAAACTCCCTCGTTCAGCGACGGTCACAGCTAAAGAAAATGCACTGGTGCTCGAATTCTCTGATACTGCAATATCTCAATTGATGCAACGATCCCCCATTGCCGGCGAACGGCTCATGCAGATTATACAAACCCGTCTGATTCACTCGCTGTCATTCAGCCATCCTGCCATGTCTGAACTACCTGAAACGGATAGGAAATGGTTGGCGGAAGAGTCTCACTTGCTTGAGTTTCAAGGTGATTCACTGATCACACGTGATGGCGAAATGCCCGATCGCTGCTGCGTTATTGTATATGGCACTGCCACAGCGCGACACACCGTAGATGGAAAGACCATTGAGGTGATCATGAACGCAGGTGAAATGTTTGGTGATCTGAATCCATATTTAAACCTGCCGCCGAAAACAACAGTACACACCAATGGCCGCACTCTTGTATGCAGCATACCTAAAGAAGTTTTTCGGTCTTTCATGAATGCTTATGGTAATTTTGAGCAATGGGTCGAAGCTCATGGAAAAAAACGCCTTCAAAAATTGAAAGGTGATGCTCCTAACTAAAGACCAGGCTATGATTCATAAGTGACGGATTCTTATACAACAGGATAAATATTCGGAAGGTGTTTTTTCATCCACGCAGCTTATACCAGCTTTCCATAAAATCATGGGAACGTGTCAATGAACATTGAGCCAAATATCACGCTTTCATCAGCAATTCTTTTGCTGGGCAGTGTAAACAGCGCGCTTATCTCGATTTTTTTACTTTTTTTTCAAAAAAGCAATGCTCGTACCAATCGCTACCTGGCTTTCATATTACTTTTTCTCGGTATGGATCTATTTCACCAATTTCTTATTGACTCAAATTATATCTATCAGCTTCAGCCTATTATCGGTTTTTTCATGCAATTTGAAGTACTATTTGGACCACTCCTCTACCTGTATATTCGTGACCTGACTAACCCAGATGCGGTCCAGTCCGATCGGAAAAACATGCTGCATCTTTTACCAGCAGTATTTGGCATATTTCTGATGATTCCGTTTTATATACTTGGATTTAAAGAGAAGCTTGAATTTATTCAACACGGTTATAATTCTGACAACTTAACAAATATAGCAGGCATCACTACCCCTGCCTACATGATCATAGGCACTTTATCCTTTACCCTTTATCTCGGGTTTTCTATTAAATTGTTTTTTGCACACCGAAAAAAAATTGCCAACTATTTTTCATATCGTGAAAAAATCACCTTAGACTGGTTGCGTAATATTTTTATTGTCATGGTTATATATTGGCTATTTATGGCGGCCTACATAGCTCTAATGGACTCGACTGAGCTAAATAAGCAGATTATAGATGTGTTAATGCTGTTCACCGTAGCTGCCGTACATTATCTCGGCATCAAAGGGCTACTTCAACCCAAAGTTTACAGCCGTAAAAAACAAACTCAGTCAATCAGGACTTTACTGGATATTGAAAACAGGCCTCAGCCTTCACCCATAGAACTGGAAAAAAATACTGTCAAATATATAAAATCAGCGTTGAGTGATGAGGATTCAGAAAGAATCATCAATCGTCTGAAGTCAGTGGTAAAAGAAGACAAGCCCTATCTGGATAGCTGTCTTACGCTGCCTGATCTGGCTGAAAAAATCTCCGTATCATCGAACTATTTATCTCAGGTGATCAATGAACGTCTGGGCATGAACTTTTTTGATTATATAAATTCTCATCGTATTGAAATGGCCAAACATTTATTGCTGAACCCGCTACCACATACGCCAACCATACTGGATATCGCGATGGAATCGGCCTTTAATTCTAAATCAGCTTTTTATACTGCATTCAAAAAACATACGGGTTTAACGCCTGCCCAGTATAAGAAAAAAGGGGCGACCCGAGATAACACATAATTTGTATTATCGAGGATAGGATGAAGAAAAATCAGCTCAGTTAATATAAGCATGAGCTATTGATAAAGCCTTTTGTAGCAGGAGCGATAGCAAGATATGCTGCTGATCTTATTGCGTAAATCGTAAAAAAAATCGCCCATCAGCTTATATTTCACATTTTTTCCTTCTCCATACAGGTCAGGGCGCTTCAATCCATTCAACGCAGCAAACTTCTTCACAAGTTCTAGCCCAAGCGGGAGCGTAGTCACAGCTGTTAATCTGAGAATTGAAACGGTTCAATTGATTCATGCTATATAGCGGTAGGTGCCGTATACCTATTTTAAAGTCCTCGCCTGTAGGTCAGGACTCTTCAGATAAAAAACTTTTGCACTATGCGCATCGGAATTCGAAAGCTGGTGGCTCATTTAGCCAAAAAGATTGAATCCAACAGACCAAAATTATTTATAAAAGGATACTGATATGAAAGTGGTCAAGCAACAATATACGCGTCAGAAAGTTGAACGGCTTCTTGGTTCACTTCTTGGTTCACCTCTTGATATCACAGAGCTGAAAAAACAGGCATATTATCTGTTTTTATATGTTTGAAGCAAAAATCGACCCTGATTATTTGCGTGCAGCGGGGCATGCAACAGCAGGACTTTTCACATTTGGCCTGTGGAAAATAGTAGGAAGCCCTGTTGAAGGTTATGTAGGGCGTAAACGCAGAGCATCCGTCGAATATAACAAGCATGATCAAATCGTAAATGTCCGTGATAATGTTTAATCAGCAAACAAAACAAGCTGTAGAAGGCCAGAGGTTATTAAAGCCCTTGGGTCTCTTCGAAGGAAACATCATGCGCTGCGTTGAGGCCATAAAAGACTTGATGCTTTTCATCTTGGCCGTCATGATCTTTTATGGGTGTGCTGATCTCGCAACAGGCCAACAGTCGGGTTCTTCGATAAGGGAGTATCACAACAAGACGGGTGGCAGTGCATCTTTGTCTCTTCTCGTGAAACCGTGATGAGTCTGGAGGTTATCATGAAAAAGGTTCAACCTGTCTTAATCATCGCCGTGTCTCTGGTGGCACTGTTCTCGGTGTTACCGTTGACCGCTCAAGCCGATGAACAGGCGGCAAATAAAGCACGGACTTCAAAGATATTGAATATCGTCGATGACCTCTGGCGTGGTAAATCATCGCACGCTGTCACCACCATGCGTGTTAAAACCGCGCACTATACTCGCACCATGCGTATGGAGGGGTGGTCCAAGGGTAAAGAGAAAACACTGTTCCGCATATTGGAACCGCTGCGCGAAAAGGGCACGGTCACACTCAAATCCGGCACCCATATTTTCACCTATCTGCCCAAAACAGACCGCACCATCCGCCTCACCAGCGGCATGATGATGGGTGCGTGGATGGGCAGCCACCTGACCAATGATGATCTGGTGAAAGAGGCCCGGCTTGAAGAGGATTACGACGCAAGCATCACGTTTGAAGGCAAACGTAACGGCATTGCTCTCATCGAATTCACCCTCATTCCCAAAACCGATGCCGCCGTGGTCTGGGGCAAGGTGCTGCTGACCATTTTTGCCGATACCTATACACCCGTCACCCAGCGCTATTACGATGAAGATATGCAGCTTGCCCGCACCTTCACCTTTACCGACATGAAGATGCTGGGTGGCAGAGAGCGGCCTGCCGTGTTTCGTGTGGTGCCTGCTGACAAACCGGATGAGTTCACCGAATTCACTTATGAATCACTGGAATTTAATTTGAAGCTAAGTGATAGCCTCTTTTCGAAAGCCAGTCTAACGAAGCGCTGAACATGAACATCATCACACTCGCTTCACGTAATGTTCGCCGTAACTGGCAGCGCTCACTGGTCACCACACTGGCCATGGCTTTTGCCTGTACCATCATCATTTTTTATGGTGCATTGATGGAGGGTATGGTGCGGGGTAGTGAACACAATGCCGTAGCGATGAGCTCTGGAGACATTCAAATTCATGCCGAGGATTATCGAGATGATCCCGATCTTTATAAACGCATCACTGATCCCAATGCTCTGACATATAAAATCAGAGAAGCTGGTTTTCGTGCCGCAGCACGTATTTATGGTTTTGGTCTGATGGCAACAAACTCCAGCTCTTCGGGGGTGCAACTGCGTGGGCTGGATCTGCAACATGAGCAGGAAGTTTCTGAAATCGATCAACATCTGATGTCCGGCACATGGCTGCGCAACGATGATGCGCACGGCGTCGTGATTGGCAAAAAGCTTGCCCGTCAGCTGGCTGTTGCTCTGGGTGATGAACTCACCTTTATCGGCCAGACAGCGGATGGTTATATGGCCAACGATATATTTAAAGTGCGTGGCATTCTTAAAGCGGTATCCACAGCGATCGATAGTGCGGGTGTATTCATGCCTGAAGAAAGCCTGCGCGAACTGCTTACCCTGCCAGAGGGTGCCCATGAAATTGTCGTGATAAGAGATGATTCCACTGTAGACTTGAAGGTCGCCACACAAGAAATCGCGGCACTGGCTCCGGGTTATGAAGTATTAAACTGGCAACAGCTGATGCCTGTGATCGCCCGTTTTCTTGAAACAGCCAATGTGCAAACCCTGATCATGATGATTTTTACCTATATCGCGGTTGCATCGGTGGTACTCAACGCCATGTTAATGAGCGTGTTTGAACGCATTCATGAGTTTGGTGTCATGAAAGCTATCGGCGTGCGCCCCTGGCAACTGGTGCGACTAATTTATGCCGAAACGATACTGCAAACATGCATCGCGAGTCTTTTTAGCCTTGGGGCCGGTTGGCTGATTGCATCCCATTATCAGAAACATGGCATGGATATGAGCGCACTTGCTGGCGATATCTCCTTTGCAGGCATCGCGATGGATCCCATTTGGTATGCTTACATCACGCCCGAAGTGCTGATCACGCCGATCCTATTCTTATTTATTCTCGCAGCACTCGCAGTGATCTATCCCGCAATCAAAGTAGCACTAATTCGCCCGCTTGATGCGATTCACTATCAATGATTCACGATCAACAAAACCTGATGCAGAGACGGGGGTTAGCATGAACCTGAACAAACTCGCATGGCGAAACCTCTGGCGACGCAAACGCCGCACCATGATCACCGGGTTTTCAGTTGCTTTTGGCGTGATGCTCGCAGTGACTTTTACTGGCGCAGGCGACTATTTTTATACCCGCATGATTGATGCCGGGGCCAGCATGGGCATGGGACATGTCACCATTGAAGCTGTTGATTATCATCGGGCACCCAGCTTAAAAAAACGACTTCACCATGTGGAAACCTTGCGTGAAAAAGCGCTCCAATTACCGCAGGTTGCCGATGTGATGACCCGTATTACTGGTCAGGCGATGTTTGCCAGTGCCAGCAAAAGCGTGGGTGGCATGTTCATTGCCGTTGACCCGGCCCAGGAGAATTCTGAAAACAATCTGTTTATTCGCTCCATCATTGAAGGAAGCATGCTCTCCGCTCCCGAAGGTCGCAATATCATTGTCGGCTCCAAACTGGCCAAAAAACTACACCTGCGTATGGGCAAAAAAGTAGTTTATACCACCACCGATGTGCATGGCGAAATTGTCAGTGCCATTGCCCGGGTGAGTGGCATCTTTGAAACCGGTATCAGCGAAGTTGATGGTGCCATGGCGATGTTGCCGATCCACAGTGTACAAAAGGTACTCGGTTACCAAATCGATGAAGCAACGCTGCTCGGCATCATTCTTAAAGATCAGCGCTTCTCTAAATCCATGCGCGATAAACTTGCCGCCATGCCCCTCTATTCAGGGGTCGAGGTGTTAAGCTGGCAGCAGTCACAGCCGGAGCTGGCAGGCATGATCGCAGTGGATAAAAGCAGCAATTATATCAGCCAGCTACTCATCGGCCTTTTGGTTGCAGCAGGCATTCTTAATACCATGCTCATGAGCGTGCTGGAGCGCACCCGTGAATTTGGCGTGATGATGGCTGTTGGCATGGCACCCAGCGCACTGTTTCGCCTGATTATGTTGGAATCCTTCTGGCTGGCTGTGATCGGCCTGATTGCCGGAATTATCATCACCATACCGTGGTATATCTACATGGCCAATATCGGCATTGATTTATCAGGCGCTTATGGCGATGACTTCAACTTTGCCGGCGTGCTGCTGGATCCGGTCATGAAAATTCGTCTCTTTCAGGAGAGTATCTTTGCCATCCTGTTTGGCCTCTTCACGCTGGCTTTGGCAGCCGGTGCATACCCGGCCTGGCGGGCTGGCCGAATTCCGCCTGTTGAAAGTCTGAAAACCATATGAACAACGGTATGAAGGCCTACGTGAAAAACGATGCGAAAAACAACATCAAAGCCTTTTGCTAAAGTGAAAGAGAGGGGAACGTTATGACAGATCAGGATAATAAACACGATACCCACAGCCTTCTGAACGCTGCTGCCCAGCACCCCATCGTACGTCTCTCCGATGTATGCAAAACCTATGAGCAGGGCAAAATCATGGTCAATGCCGTGCATGATGTATCGCTGGACATTCAACATGGCGATTTTGCAGCACTGTGCGGGCCATCAGGCTCGGGAAAAACAAGCCTGTTAAACCTGATTGGAGGTCTCGATGTAAGCAACTCAGGCACAGTCATCGTAGATGGTATTAATCTGGCCACCATCGACGGTAGCGAGCTGTCAGAAGTGCGCAAAAACCGGATCGGTTTTGTTTTTCAATCCTATAACCTGATTCCGGTCATGACCGCCTACGAAAATGCTGCATTTGTATTAAACCTGCAAGGCGTAGATGAGACGGAGTGCCGTGACCGGGTGATGGCAACACTAAAAGCAGTGGGTCTGGAAGGGCTGGAAAAACGCAGGCCAGATGAGATGTCAGGCGGTCAGCAGCAGCGTGTTGCCATCGCACGCGCCATTGTTACAGAACCAGCCATTGTTCTGGCTGATGAACCCACCGCCAATGTCGATTCACACACCGCTGAATCGCTGCTTGATCTGATGGAGAAACTCAACCGCCAGCAAGGGGTCACCTTTCTCTTCTCCACCCATGATCAGCATGTGATGGACCGGGCACGCCGGATTATCCAGATGCATGACGGAAAGGTTGAATCAGACAACATACAAGCCGGATGATACCCGGCACCAAAATCGTTTTCTCATGCTGCCTGCTTCTTCTCTCTGTTGTCAGCCTGCCTCAAACGTCGCATTCCTTTTATGCATGGGGCGATCAGAGCAGCGACGATGCGGGCGACAAAACAAATTCCGGTGAACTGCGCGGGCTACTTCGGGGCTTTGGCATCGCGCTGCAAAACCCGGATAGTCCCAGCCTTTTTGATCAAAAAAATATCGCCGGAGCCGGTGCCGTTGCCAGACTCATGCTCGATGCCGATCTTGGTCAGCCACTTTCGTTTGAGATGCATACCGTGCAGGGTTATATACCCAACGACCTTCAGTCCGGTGGCAGCCGCCTGCCTATAGCACCGGGCGTGGAACGCAGCGACGCACTGGACTGGAGCTTTGCCAATCGTCAGGCCCATTTCCTGATTGATCGTCTGAACATGCAATACACATCCGATCAACTGCATATCAAGGTGGGGCGTCAGCCGGTTAATCTGGCTGCCACGCTCTTTTTTACACCCAACGACTTTTTTGCTCCCTTTGCAGCGCAAACCTTCTATCGTTCATACAAACCGGGTGTGGATGCGCTGCGTGCCGACATTCAGTTTGGCGGGCTCTCGCAACTCTCATTGATCAGTGTGCTTGCCTACAAACAGACCCCCTCAGGTGACAGTGGCTGGAGCAACCGCCCGGATATTAGCCGAACCTCCTACCTCGCCCGCGCCTCGACAGTATTTCAGGATTTCGAGTGGGCACTGCTTGGCGGTGTTGTGCGCAAAGACCAGGTGATCGGCGGCGATTTTCAAGGTGAGCTGTTTGAGTGGCTCGGCGTTCGCGGTGAGGGACATATCACCTTTCCAAATGTCTCAGCCCGCAAACACTACACAGAATTTTCACTGGCGCTGGAACACCGCTGGGAGAACACATTTACGCTGCAACTGGAGCAGTTTTATCACGGTAGTGGCAGCACATCAGTGACCGCATACAACTCGCTGCCAGCCAGCAATAGCCAAAGCAGCTACCGGGCGCGCCACTACACCGCGCTCGGAGCCAGTTATGAATTCACCGCCTTACTAACAGCAAATGCAACCGCCATTCGCAACGGGGTGGACCATTCAAGTCTGCTGGCACTCTATGCAACCTATTCGCTTTCCGATGAATCAGAGCTGGCTCTCAACGCCAATCTCCCTTTTGGCAAAAAGCCTGCTGGCCCAACCATTCGCAGCGAGTTCGGCACCCTTCCCTATTCATTCAGTATGGAGGCCCGGATATATTTTTAGGGATATTCTGAAAAACTACGCCAATACTTCCCAAAGAGAACCAACCTGTCAGTTCACTCACAGGAGCATTTGGACATGATCACCAAACGTCTTAATGAGCGCCCAAGAAAGACGTTGAGCTTTGAAACTCCTGCTGAGAGGTTTAACGCATGTGTTGCATCGACTAGTTGAAATGAATACAAAAGCGGACATTCACAAAAATATAAGAGATTGCTTATTGTTTGGTGCAAGAGGGATTAGTTGAAAGTTCTAGGTATATTGTTTTTGTTCTTCAGTGCCATTGTCGGCCTAGCTGCTATATTCGTAGCTGGCTGTCCTCGACGATGGATACTGAAAGAAAAATTTCTAAATCATTGGGTGTATTTACATTATTCTCACTTATATTTTAGAGAATCTTTATATTGGAAGCGGTTAAAAAAAGAAGACGCATTAACACCATTAGCTATTTGGCTAGCATACTCTATCTGGGCATGCACATCCTTTCTTATTACTGCAGGCGTTCTTATGTTTTTGATTCAAAAGTAAGTAGAACGTCATCTTTTGGCCGAAAGCATCGGTAATCGGGCTGGCGATTATCGTTTAAGCTCCTGATGAGCTCGCAAGGCGAGTGAATAGGAGGATTATCATGGTTTATCACACTGCATTGGATGTATCACTGCGTTCTGTCTCTATCTGCATTATTGATGGAGATGGAGTCGTTCGGTTTGAAGATAAAGTTGTTTCAGAGGTTGATGAGATTGTTTCCTGCCTGAAGGAATTCAGTGAGGAGATCAGATCGGTTGGTTTTGAAGCGGGAACACTAACCCAGTATCTCAGCTATGGATTGCAGGCAGCAGGCTTTGAAGTGACCTGCATGGAAGCAAGGCAAGTCAGTGCTGCACTC